>SMTZ1_10000075_pt1 | contig 94218 bp, 88 predicted proteins | sample DeeMarSWOR136_30_FD_25667 | JGI IMG/M metagenome (IMG submission 25667) | reverse complement strand
TCCTCTTTATCAGCATTAACAGGCAGAGAGAAAGGGGATCCCCTTATAAAAGTGTTCATTAAGGTAACAGAAGCTGTCCGCCAGCGAACAGATTATAAATGGTGGAAAAAACAGACAGAAACTGAGAGCATTGAATTTCCTTTTAAAGTCTGGATCAATCCTCTGCGGTTGATATCCAAGAAATAAGCGGTTCTTGACATTCATGCCAAAGATATTAAAGTAGATGGTAGAAACAAAGTCATAAGAATGATGGAAAAGAAAAAATCCAAGAAGGCACTTACATCAACTAAAAATCGCAGCTATTTCGACAGAATCCGTCATCTTTCCTATCAAATCATGCAATTGGCCTTGGAGGGTTTGTTAAGGGTGGACTTTTTGCACCAAGCCTCCAAAATCCTTATGGAGTACTCCGGGTCAGATTCTGTGGGGATGTGGTTAAAAGAGAGGGGCAAATTCTACCGAAGCGAGGTTACCCGATCCAAAATCCGTCCCTTCCACTTCGAAATCATCCCTTTGGAAAAAGATAATGCCGGCAGAATAATCCCAAAATTGAGGGAAAATACCTGGCTGGAGCGGTTACGCCGGGATATATTTATTGGACGGTTCGATCCTTCGCTGCCTTGTTTCACGACAATGGGCAGTTTTTGGACGGGAGATATCATAAGCACTCTTTCTCTCTTTCTGGCAAATAAAAATAGGTCCAAAGGGAATCAATTCAATACTGAGAGAAAATTTCATTCCCTTATCCTCATTCCTATTCGTATAAAAAATGAGAACATCGGACTCTTGCAGCTAAAAATCCGGAGCAAAGGTTCTTTTACTGACCAGGATGTGGAGTTTTTTGAAGGCGTTGCGCAAACCCTCGGGATTGCCTTGATTCACAGGAGAGCTCAAGTGGAACTCAGGGAGCGGGTCAAAGAATTGACCTGCCTTTACGGCATTGCTAAGCTTGAAGAACAGGAAGATATCTCGCTGGAAAGTATTATCCAGGGCATTATCGAACTTCTTCCGAACGCCTGGCTTTATCCACACATTGCTTCAGCCAGGATCATTTTGGACGAACAATCCTATCAGACTCCCCGTTTTCGAGAAGGAGGAGAACGACAAGCTTCCGACATCGTGGTGGATGGCCAGCAAAGGGGTACGGTGGAAGTCGTCTATGCGGAGGAAATGCCTGAACTCGACGAAGGACCTTTTTTAAAAGAAGAGCGGAGCCTCCTCGATACGGTTGCTCGAGAAATTGCTCTCATCATCGAGAGAAAGCAGACCGAAAAGGACAAGGAAAGGCTGCAAGACCAGCTTCGCCATGCGGACCGGCTTGCAACAATAGGCCAGCTTTCTGCAGGAATAGCCCATGAATTGAACGAGCCAATAGGCAGCGTCCTAGGTTTTGCCCAACTCATTCAGAAGTCTCCTGACACCACTGAACTGGTCAAAAAGGACATCGAGAAAATCATGAAGGCCTCTCTCCACGCAAGGGAGGTAGTCAAGAAACTGATGCTCTTTGCCAGGCAAATGCCGCCCCAGAAGATCCGGGTGAACTTAAACAGGATCATCAAGGAGGGCCTGTACTTTCTAGAATCGCGGTGCGCCAAGGAGAACATCAAAGTGATCCGATTGTTGTCCGGGGATCTTCCGGATGTGAAGGCTGATCCTGCCCAAATGACCCAGGTTCTGGTTAATATCATCGTCAACGCCATCCAGGCCATGCCGGATGGAGGCCAACTGACCATACAGACAAAATCCACCCAAAAGTCCGTTTCACTCATCGTAGAGGACACGGGTATGGGCATGGAGGAAAAAGTATTAAAACAGATTTTCCTACCATTTTTTTCCACTAAGGATGTTGGGAAGGGAACAGGATTGGGCATGTCTGTTGTGCACGGCATTGTCACATCTCACGGGGGCACAATAAATGTGGATAGCCGTGTTGGACACGGAACGAGATTCGAGATCCAGCTTCCGGATGCCGATTGATGGAGAGAAGAGTAAGGTCATGAGATGAAAGATTCATCAAAGAGAGAGAGAATTTTGGTTGTGGACGATTCTCCGGATACTCTGGAGGTGCTGCAGAGGAATCTGGAATCCAAAGGTTACAGCGTTTTGACTGCTCTTGGGGCTGTCGAGGCGATCAAGTTTCTGGAATCTGTATCTATTGATCTGGTCATAACGGACCTGAAAATGCCCGAAGTCGATGGTCTGAGTCTGGTGCGCCATATCCACGAAAACTACAAAAACACCGAAGTGATGATGATAACCGGCTACCCTTCGATCGAGGGCGCGGTGGAAGCTGTCAAGACAGGGGCTGAAGAATATCTGGCCAAGCCTTTTACTGACGAAGAGCTCTTCACTGCCGTCCAACGTGTTCTTGAAAAGCTGCATATGCGCAAAGTAGTCGAAAAGTCGCCCCAGCCTTCACCTGCTTCCTGGCAAGGCCTCATCAGCGAATCTGAGCCGATGCGAAAAGTTCTAGTGGCCATTGACAAGGCAGCCTCAAGCTCGGCAACTATTCTCATCACAGGAGAGAGCGGCACAGGGAAAGAGCTTGTAGCCAGGGCTATCCACTATAAGAGCCCGCGTGTTTCGGCTCCTTTTGTGCCGATAAATTGCGGAGGGATCCCCGAGTCGTTGCTTGAGAGCGAGCTTTTCGGATATGTCAAAGGTGCCTTCACCGGTGCTGTGGAAACACGAGCAGGATTTTTTCAGACCGCAGAGGGCGGCACAATATTCCTGGATGAAATCAGCGAGACGAGCCTGACCATGCAGGTGAAACTGCTCCGGGTATTACAGGATAAAGAGGTCTTTCTTGTGGGAGCAAGGCAGCCACAGAAGGTGGATATCCGGATCATTGCAGCCACCAACAAGGACTTGCTGACATTGGTGAAAAAGGACGAATTTCGGGAAGATCTCTACTACCGGCTAAACGTCATTGCTATCGACATCCCTCCCTTGAGAGAAAGAGAGGATGACATTTTGCTGCTGGTCAAACATTTTTCCAAGAAATTTGCTAAGGAATTTGAGAAGGCTATCCCCCATTTCTCAGAAGAAGCCCTTCAGATCCTGAAGAGTTATGATTGGCCTGGAAATGTAAGGGAACTGGAGAACATCATCCAGAGACTGATTATCATGACTGAGGGTGATCTGATCGATATACCTGACCTTCCTTCCCTCATGCGATTTTCTGCCCTGCGGGGAGTGAGCCCAAACCGAACTCTGGCTGAAGTGGAGGTCTCGCATATTCACAGTGTGCTGGCTAGTGTGGATGGGAACAAGACGAGGGCTGCTCAGATATTAGGAATTACCCGCAAGACGTTGCGAGAAAAACTGAAAAACAGGTAAAATTTTCCCCAGCGGGTAAAATCTACCCGCTTATTTCCAAACTCATCTTTTTTTCTCTTTCGTTGGCAAAATGTAGCGTGTGAAACAATAAATACCGTAACTTACTTTATTTCTATAACTTATAAAAAACCTGGATCTGATTGAGGTCGAAAATCCTTGTTTCCGGAGCAGGAGAAAAAAATGGCACTAAAGTTGCTTAAGAATATTGTGGAAAGGAGAGAAAAAATGAGTGAAAAAATACGAGAAAATGTAAAAGGGTTAAAACCCATCGCCACAACTAAAGATTGGAAACTGTTATATTTCCAGCATGGAAGACCGGGCCTGGAAGAAAGCATATCGTACAAAGGACTGTGCAGTCACTGCGAGATCCGGGATATCTGCTCCATTGTGAAGCCGAAATCCGGAATCTGGAGATGCGAGTATTATCAGGCAAAGGTGAGAAAGAAATCGAGTCTCTACGAGAATGTCATCAAGCAGCTCGATAAGACGGTGGACGTTGTCCATTTCGACAAGGATATCTGCGAGATTTTGGCTAGGACGATGAACGAGCTTGTGGTTCATTTTCCAGTTAGGATGGATGACGGCCGTGTTAAGGTGCTGACCGGTTACAGAGTACAGCATAACAACGCCCTGGGTCCATTCAAAGGAGGACTCCGCTTCCATCCTATGGTCGACATCGATGAAGTCCGTGCGCTGGCCACATTGATGACCTGGAAGACAGCGTTGGTGAATATCCCTTTCGGAGGCGCAAAGGGCGGAATCCAGCTTGATCCTGCTGACTTTACTCATGAGGAGCTCCAAAGAATTACCAGGCGCTTTACCAACACTAATCCCCAGATAATGGCCTGGATCCTTGACACTTATATGTCCACAATGACCCCAAACGAGAGAAACCGCTGCATCCATGTCGTTACAGGGAAACCTCTCGAGGCTGGAGGAAGTCAGGGGAGAAACAAGGCCACGGGACAAGGCATCGTTTTTCTGATCGAAAAATGGGCACAGGATCATGGATTCAATCTGAAGGGTGCGACTTATATTGTCCAAGGATTCGGAAATGTAGGTTCGTGGGCAGCACGTTTGATGAAACAACATGGATCGAAATTGGTCGCTGTGGAAGATGTCACTGGAGCCATCAGAAAAAAAGAAGGAATTGATGCCGACGATCTCACAGATTATGTGAAAACCCATGGTGGAGTACAAGGCTATCCTAAAGCAGAATCCATCAACCACGAAGTGTTTTTCAGCACCAGGGCAGACATCTTTATCCCTGCTGCCCTGGAGAACCAAATTACAGCCGATACGGCGGAAATCCTAAATGTCAGGTTGGTGGCAGAGGGTGCTAACGGCCCCACTGAACCGGAAGGCGATAAGGTTCTGCAAAGGAGGAAAATCGATGTTATCCCGGATATTCTCTGCAATGCTGGAGGTGTTATTGTCAGCTATTTCGAGTGGCTGCAGAATAAGCGGAGCGAGTTCTGGGAAGTGGAGGAGATCGATCAAAAACTGAAGAAGATCATCATCAGCGCCTATGATCGGGTGCGCACTACGTCCGAAAAATACAAGGTCGATATGAGGACCTCAGCCCAGATCGTTGCGGTCTCCCGGCTTGAGATGGTCTACAAGGAAAGAGGCATCTTTCCTTGATTTCTTTATCAAAGAGAGTGCAGAAATCGGGACGGTTCTATTAAATAGAACCATCCCCCATTTTCTCATAAAGGTAATAAACGCTGTCCGCCTCTAAACAAATGATGATTACCAGTCAGGAAAGCTTTTTCCTCGAAATGCTACTGGCTCAAATTAGAGTTCTTAATCAATCACCAAAAGGGAGTTTATTTGTTCCTGGTGTATCACTCGTATCTGAGAGAGTCGACGGGATTGGCTAGTGCCGCTCGGAGCGAGTGGTAGCTCACCGTAACCAATGTTATGAGCAGAGTAAGAGCTGCCGCCATACCGAAGGCTACAGGCCCGATGCTTACTCTGTAGGCGAATTCTCGCAGCCAAAGCCGCATCGCAAAGAATGCTATCGGCCAGGCAACAAGGTTGGCCAGCACTACCCATTTGAAAAACTCTAATGCTGTCAAACCTACTATTCCAGGGATTGAGGCACCCAACACCTTTCGTATGCCGATTTCCTTGGTTTTCTGCTCGGTGATGAAAGACGCGACGCCAAATAGACCCAGACAGGATATGAAGATCGACAAGAGACTGAACCAATTGAATAATTTTCCCAGTTGACGCTCCGATATATACTGCCGATTAAAAGCGTCATCCAGGAACTCGAAATTGAAAGGATAGCCTGGCGCGTACTTTTCGAACGCCGTCTGTATATGAGCCAACGTTTTCTGAATCCCAGATCCATCAATCTTAATGAATGCATATTGGTGCCAGGGTTTGTACATCCGGAAGACAAAAGGACGTATAGCCGTATGGAGCGAGCGGGCGTGGAAATCCTTGACAACACCGATTACCTGTGCGGATCGAAAAGACTCTTCCCAGGCAGGATGGACCATATAGACAGTTGTACCGACAGGATTCTCCAAACCCATCTGCTTGGCAGCTGTTTCATTTATGATACAGGCGGTTTTTTCGTCTGTTGCAAATACCCTGGAAAAGCTGCGTCCTTGGAGAATCTTCATTTCGAATGTTTTGAAAAAATCATAATCGACAACGGTGTAATCTACCGGGAGTCTATCTTGAGAAGGATTACCTTCCCAGTCGATCATGATGCTCTGTCCTACCTGAGTGGGAAGTTGAGCAGCCGCTGTTACGTCTCGTATTCCTGGATGTGAAAGCACAAATTCTTTGAATGCATCGAACCGAGGGCGAAGTATGGGATTGTTGTTGAGGATAACGACATGCTCCCGATCAAGACCCAGATCCCGGTTCTGGATAAAGCGCAGCTGGTTCGAGACAACCAGAGTGCAGGTTATCAATCCTACAGAAATGGCGAATTGGACAATGATCAAGATTTTGCGGATGCTTCCGCCCCTCATTCCGATCGTGGAGCGAGTTTTGAGAGTTTGGGCTGGCTGAAAGGATGAAAGAAAAATAGCAGGGTAGCTTCCGGCAATAAGACCTGTTCCTAAAGTTATAAGCAGCAGGGTAAGGATCGCTGAAAAATTGGCTCCTGAGAAGAGCTCCATGGATTTTCCTGTGAACTGATTAAAATACGGAAGCAGCGACTCAACGGCGATGAGAGCCAGGATGAGCGCAATAAAAGCAGTCAACAACGCTTCTCCGAGAAACTGCCGGACAACCTGCCGTCTCATAGCGCCGATCACTTTTCGAATACCAACTTCTTGAGAGCGTTTGAAGGATTGAGCCGTAGATAGGTTCATAAAATTGATACATGCCATGAGCAGAATGAATACGGCAATGATCGAAAAAGCAATGACCTTTCTCACTCGTCCGGGGTCTCCGTATCCGTAAAGATGAACCTTGACCAACTGCTGGAGAATCGGGACATAGGTCGCCTGAGGACCAATATTTTTTACATAGATGTCTGCGATCTGTTTCTCGAAATTGGCAGAATCCACGCCGGGACGCAGAAGCACATAAGAAGGGGCTACAAATTCATTCCAGCGGGCAAGCCGGTCTTCTCCGAGTAATTCGACTCGGGCTATCATGTCAAACCGGAGATGTGAATTGACGGGGACGCTTTCAACGACACCTGTGACCTTGAAATCTCCCTCATATTGTGTCATCTGCAGAACCTTACCTAAAGGTTCCTCGTCTCCAAAATATTTGCAGGCTGTCTCTTCTGTAAGAACTACAGAGTACTTGTCAGCTAGGGCGGATTCGGGTGTTCCCTTAATCATAGGGAAGGAGAAGATCTTAAAAAAGCTGGGATCGGCCAGGTAGATGTTGTCTTCCTCAAAACTTTTATTCAGGTATTTTACCAATGAACCACCCCAAGGCCAAACGCGACAGGACTCCTCGACTTCAGGGTACGCCTCTTTCAATGCAGGTCCTAAGGCATAAGTAATGGAGGAGATAGAGCTTCCATCTGGCAGTCTGTTTAAGAGACGATAAATACGGTCCTTTTTCTGATGGAAACGGTCAAAGCTCAACTCGTCCTTAACCCATAGGCCAATGAGAATGAAACAGGATAATCCGATCGTCAATCCTAAAATGTTGATGAAGGAATACCCTTTTTGCCTTTTTATTTTGCGTAATGCTGTTTTGAAATAGCTGGCCACAAGTCCTGACATCCATAATCTGGTATGCCAGGGAGGATTTCCACTCAATCGGAGCGTGTCCGCTTTATAATATTCGGCTCCGATATTTTCAGCTCCTCCAATTTCTTCAACAGCTCTCTCAAACGCCCCTTCCCTGCTCAATCCTTCATCGAGTTGTCGATCGATCTCATCCCTCAAGTGAGATTCCAATTCCTCAACATATCCATCTTCTATGGCCTCATTCTTTCTTAATCCCTTGCGCCATTCTTTAATCGCTTTTTCAAGATCAAACATTGTTATCTCCTTTATGTCATTGCAAAAGAATGGTGTAATCTACTGCTGCTCGCCTTATATGACTCATAATGAAATCAAACAGGCAGAGGCTTCCACAGCTTGGAAAGTGCTGCATGAACGCTCAACCACTGTATACGTTCTTTTTCCAGCTCTTCCCTACCTTTATCAGTCAACTTGTAATACTTGCGGAGTCTTCCCTCTTCCGAAATTTTCCATTCCGACCGGATAAAACCATCCTTTTCCAACCTATGAAGCACGGGATAAAGCATTCCATCTGACCATTCAAGCTTTCCTCCAGATAGATCTTTGGCTTTTTGGATGATTTTATAGCCATAATTTTCACCGCTTATTAGAATAGAGAGAATCATTGGTTTGGTGGAAGCCGCAACTAATGCTTTTGAAATCATCTTATACCTCACATTGCTATATACCTTACACTGTCAGGTATGCAAAAACTGTGCCAGGATTCTCATAAAAAAAGACTCATGAGTGAGGAAAGACTGAAAATATTGAATATTGATTCATACTGTTCAGATTAGCGACAAAGGTTGTTCGAAATCGTACAAAGGCGCTCATAATTTGGTTTGATTGGATGAAAATATAAGATTCTTTTCTTGAAATGAGATACAATAGTTGAAGAAAGGACTGTTAAATGAGTATCAGTTCTACTACTCTCATCAGACTTATTTTAATTGCCTTGATGAGCTCCTTCATATCTTTACTTCTTTTTTGTTCAATTCATCCCGCCGACAGCCTCGAATCCTCTCCACGAAAAATCCCTTATAAAATCGTCAACACATATCCCCATCCTCAGGATTCTTTCACCCAGGGTTTAGCCTACGAAAATGGATTTTTGTACGAAGGTATCGGACAGTTCGGTCTCTCGAGCCTGCGGAAGATACAGATCGAAACCGGAGAGATAGTCAAGGAATATCGGCTCCGAAGCGATGTATTTGGTGAGGGAATCACTCTTTATAAAAACAAAATCATACAGCTAACTTGGTTTTCCCGGATTGGATTCGTATATGATAAAGAGAGTTTTCGTCTTCTCAAGACTTTCCGGTATCCGTCTGCTATTGAGGGTTGGGGGATCACTACTGACGGCAATCATCTAATACTCAGCGATGGTTCCCATAGACTCTATTTCGTCGAGCCCGAATCTTTTAAAGAGAAAAGGCGACTCGAAGTCTATGACCATTCTGGACCGGTACGGAGAATCAACGAACTGGAGTACATCGAAGGTGCTGTATTTGCGAATGTTTGGCAGACATCACACATTATCAGAATAGACCTTGGCTCAGGTGAAGTGACTGGGATTATTGATTTAAAAGAGATCGTTCCCGAGCAATTTCGTGGTCACCAGGATAATGTCCTGAATGGTATTGCCTATGATTCCGAAATGAAGAGAGTATTCGTCACGGGAAAGATGTGGCCCCATGTTTATGAGATGAAGATTGAACAGGAGAGCAGCCCGAAGCTCATAACAAAATAGGGGAATCTATTCATATCGAAGCGAATCCACAGGATTGGCGGCAGCAGCTTTTAAGGACTGATAACTCACCGTCAAAACAGAAATGAAGAAGGCTAGAGCTGCTGAGAAAACAAACATCCAGAGGCCAATATTTGTTCTATTAGCAAATCCCTGAAGCCATTTTTGCATGAAAAAGTATGCCGCAGGCCAAGCTATGATACTTGCAGCAATAACCCACTTCGTGAATTCGCTCAACAGCAGAAACACAATGTTGGGAACAGAAGCGCCAAGGACTTTTCTGACCCCAATTTCTTTGATCCTCTGCTCAGCCGTGAATGCAGACAATCCTGCAAGGCCGAGGCAAGAAATGAAAAGGGCCAGCAGAGTCAGAGTAGCATAAAGACGACCCAAATTTTCTTCTGAATGATAATGACGATTAAAATCCTCATCAAGGAAAAAATAACTAAATAATCTGCCCAACTGAAGATCCTTCCATTTGTTTTCCACAAAAGTGAGTGTCTCCTTAAGATTATCTGTTCTGATTTCTAGGCTGATGGTAGAAAAAAAGTCAGGGCGAACCTGCATCACAAGAGGCTCGACTTTGGTCTGTAGCCCTTTGTAAAAAAAGTCTTTTGTCACTCCAATTATTATCCCTATGCCACCTGACCCTCCCTCATACATTTTTTTCCCTACGACTGCTTCAGGCGAAGAAAAGCCAAATGCCATGACAGCTGTTTCATTGAGGATAAATGAGTCGTTAATGTCAGAACGAATCTCTTCCTGAAAAGGTCTCCCGGCAACCATTTCGATGTCATATTCAGGAATGAAATCATGATCAACGTAGTAAAAATTCATACTTTGAGCTTTTTCTTCTTCTTCACCCACAAGATGCGCTTCGATCAGGTTAGCCAAACGGCCTGGAACATTCCAAGAGGCAGTGGCTCCGGTGATAGACGGATGTTTCAGGAACTCAGCCTTCACCGATTCATACCTTTCGCCTATATCTCCGGTAATGATGAGTTTTTGTTCTTTATCGAATCCAAGATACATGTTTTTCATAAAACTAATCTGCTTGTAGACGACAAGTGTTCCTATGACAAGAACGATGGTGATGGAAAATTGCACAAGGACAAGGACCTTCCGGATGATATTTCCTCTGGAATCAGGTCCTATGGAACCTTTAAGAATCCTGGCAGGCAGGAATCGGGAAAGGAGAAAAGCTGGATAGCTACCCGCGATCACTCCGGCAAGCAGAGAAATGCCGATCAATGTCAAAAGAATGGTTGGTTTGAGTGTATATTGGAAAGAGAAATCCAGCCCTGTCAGCTTATTAAAATGGGGTAGAACACCAGCAACTATGATAAGAGCAATAACCATTGAAATAACAGAAGCCAGCATGCTTTCCCAAAGGAACTGCCGGGCCAGTTGAATCTGATGGGCACCCACCACTTTTCTTACACCTACCTCCTTGGCTCTGTTTATTGAGCGAGCCGTGGAAAGATTGGTGAAATTTATACAGGAAATGAGAAGAATCAGAAAACCAATGATTGAGAATATGTAAATATCTTGCGGATTTCCCGGTGATACAATCTCTGTGTTCAGGTGGGAATTCAGATGAATAGAAGTGATCGGCTGTAAGAAGAAACTAAATGATTGGCCCCACTCCTTTAATGTTGCGCCTGTATACATGTCTACAACATCATGAATCTTCTGCTCAAAGAGCTCCGAATCGGTGTGAGGTTTCAGCTTGACATATGCATAGAATCCTGTCCAGCCCCAATTATCAAGATTCCAAACCTCTTCGAAGCCATTCAAAGATATGATGATATCGTATCTGAGATGAGTGTTTTTCGGGCAATTTTGGATGACTCCTGTGACCTCGACTGGATTGCCCCAGAGAGTAAGGGTCCTGTTCAGTGGATCTTCAAGACCAAAATACTTTTTGGCTATCCGTTCTGTAATGACCACAGTACGGGGTCGAACAAGTGCTTGTTCAGGATTTCCACTTATGAAAGGGATAGTCAAGACGTTGAATATATCGCTCTCTGCAATCATCACCCAATCTTCATAGAATTTCTTCTCGGCACGCTCTACCAGGCTGTCCCATGTAGCCAGTTGGAAGCGCGCAGCATGTTCAACTTCTGGGAAATTTTCTCTGACGGCAGGTATAAGAGGAGCAGCCACTCTGGCCGTCTCCAATTCTGCGGCTTCTTTTTGGATTCTTTGTGCTATCCGAAAAACGCGTTCGACATCATGATGATAGCGATCAAAGCTCAGCTCGTGGGAAACATACATCAATACAAGGAGGCAACAGGCTATGCCAACAGCCAATCCCATTACGTTAATCAAAGAGTAGGCTTTGTGTCTGAACATATGCCTGAAAGCAGTCTTTAGATAATTGACTATCATAGCCATGCTCCAGTATAGAATATTCAGAATCTTGGAAGGGATCAATGAAAGCACCCGAGTAAAGTAGAGAATGGTTCAGTTTATATGTTCGGAGTGTATGATAACGCAGGTTACGCTTTTTGTTTCACTTTAAAAAGGACTGTGCCGAGGTACCCGGAGTCACTTATTTCTGCGATGTATAATCCGGGCTGAAGATGGGCCCTTCTCTTGAGCATCGGCTCTGAAAGCCTGTGCAGAAGCGTGCTAGCCTCCCAATCCTTATTCTCTCTGTCACTCAATAAAAACGGTTCACCTTTTTCGACTATTTTCTCCAATATCTCTCTCAAGCTCATGGAATCCTCTCTTTCCAAAAATCGGCCTCTATATATATAAGACGAAGTTTTGTATCATTTGGTTACTATAAATTCAAAAAAATTTTCTCTCACCTGCACTCTTCATCAGCGAAATAGCTCCATTATTAACCCTTAGACAATAATGAAACAGTGTCTAAATCTTGAATTCCTCTTGAATATTTTCTGAAACGATGTGTCCGTCGAAAAGATGAATGATCCGGTGGCTGTACTCGGCATAAGCCGGTGAGTGGGTGACCATAACCACGGTTGTCCCCGCTTCATGCAGCTCACCAATTATCCTCATCACTTCTTCACCATGTGCGGAATCTAGATTTCCAGTAGGCTCGTCTGCCAGGATCAGTTTGGGGCGGGCCACAATGGCTCGTGCCACAGCGACTCTCTGCTGCTGGCCTCCGGACAGCTGTTGAGGAAAATGATTCTTTCTGGCAATGATCTCCATCTGTTCCAACACTTCTGTAACCCTTTTCTTGCGTTCAGAAGATGAATAACCCAGGTAAAGCAGTGGAAGCTCCACATTCTCATATACTGTCAATTCATCGATGAGATTGAAACTCTGAAAAACAAATCCGATGTTGTTCTTACGAAGATTGGCTCTCTGTCTCTCAGAATACCTCCCCACCTCTTCACCCAGGAACTGATACTCCCCATCTGACGGTTTATCGATCATCCCTAAGACGTTGAGTAGCGTGGATTTCCCGCAACCCGATGGTCCCATAACTGCGACGTACTCGCCTTCCTTGATCTCCAGGTTTACATTATTCAGAGCCGTTGTTTCGACCTCTTCGGTTCTGTAAACCTTTTTTAGGTCTCTTGTTTTTATCATTATTTCCTCCCAAATCAGCTTTTATTTATGACTGATAAATCCTTAAATTTTAAATCCATCTATATATAAGACGAAATTTTATCATTTTTGGTTTATTTCAAAACCAGTCTTTCCATGTTTCCGAAGCTTTCATAAGAGGACGTGATAACTTTATCACCCGGTTCCAGTCCTTCAAGCACCTCAAAGACCTGGGGATTCTGTCTCCCGATTCTTATACTTCTTTTTGTGGCAACTCCTTCTGAGCCATCCAGGACATAAGCCCAGTTTCCACCTGTTGTCTGATAAAATCCCCCCCTGGCGAGGAGGATGGCCTCAGAAACATCGCCTAATTCTAATTTTATATGGTAAGTTTGTCCAGCAGTAATACCTCTGGGCTCCTCTTCGACAAACTCCAGATCTACTTCGAAACGGCCTTCTCTCACCTCTGGATATTTTTTTGTCACAACAAGATCATAGGTCTCTCCGGCAAATTCAAATTCTCCTTTTCTTCCTATTTCAACCCGGGCGATGTAATGTTCATCAATGAATGCTTTAACTCTATAACCTTCCAAAGTATCAATCAGCCCCAAGTCTTCCCCAGCTTGCTTGGCCTGGCCGATTTCGGCATCCACCGATGTCAGATAACCAGATACCGGAGCCCTGATAGTCAAGTTTTCGAGCCGCGACCTTATGATCTCCAGATTGTCCTGCATGCGCTGGACTTGACTTTCTAAGGCTTCGACCTGTAATCGACGGAACTCCAAGTCCTTTGTCTGGCTTTCAACGGTTAAATCCTTGTTTATCACCAAGTACTCATATTGATCTTTTGCCAGCTCGTACTGATGCTGTGAGATTAAATTGTCTTTCACCAGTTCTTTATAGCGTTCGTACACTCTTTTCTGCTGCTGTAAATTACTTTCCACAAGAGCAAGCTGTTGGCCCAATTGCAGCCTGTAGCGTTCCATATCCAGACGTGTGTTCCGCAGGTTGTTGATTTGCTGGAACAGCTCCGCCTCTCTCCACATGAGGTTGATCAAAAGGTTTGTATTGGCCAATCTGAGAATCGGATCTCCTTTATTCAACTTACTCCCGGCTTCGAGATAGATCTCTTCGACTGTTCCACCTTCTACTGCAGCTAGGTAATGATAATATGGGAGGACGTTTCCCATGACTGGAATAAATTCCTGAAAGGGTCCCCGCGTTACCTCTGATACAGTAAGTCGCTCTGCTTTCACATTTAAAGAGGACTTGCTGATACCAAAGAGAAAAACATACACAACGAAAGCTACAAATAGCACCGAACCAGCAAAGAAAGCAATCTTTTTAGGAGGCCATTTTTTCTTTTCTATCTTACGATCCATGCCCATCTGAGGTCTCCTTATTTCCTGTTTTTTTCATCTTTTTCTCGTTTACCTTTCATATATATGCGAAGTTTTAAGTTCAGGCAAATAGTTTTTGCAATAAATGTGCCAGTATTATGAACATGGTACATCCTCCCATAAATCCAAGAAGACCTTTCAAAAAAAGTGTTCGATTGTAGAACACGGGCTGTCCATAAACGAACAGCTGGTTTATAATAAAAAATGAAATGCGAGATGGAAACAGTCAGATGAATTATGAGTTCATATTGAAGGCACATATCTTGCAGCTTGATCGTAAGATGTACGGATCATATATATATTTGATTCATTATAATAATTTGTTTAAATGGAGATGAGTACTATGGATAAGAAAAAAGGGAAAATCTTGATCATTGATGATGACGAAGATATTCTTCAAGCTGCGCGACTGCTTCTCAAAAAACATGTGTCCTATGTCCATACAGAAAAAACACCCAAAGCCATTCCTTCCCTTCTAAAGAATGAAACCTATGATGTCGTTTTTCTAGATATGAATTTTGCCAAGGGAGCTACCAGTGGACAAGAGGGTTTCTATTGGTTAGATAAAATTCATGAGATCGATCCTAATGTTGTTGTAGTATTGATAACGGCCTTTGGTGACGTGGATATGGCTGTTCGGGCCATTAAAGAAGGAGCCACAGATTTTATTCTGAAACCCTGGCAGAATGAGAGACTCATAGCCACCTTGACAACAGCTATGAATCTCAGAAACTCGCGTACAGAAGCAAAAAAACTTCGTTCCAAACAAAGACAACTCAGTGCTGATCTCGACCAGCCATTCCATGATTTTATCGGTAAGAGTTCCGCTATGGATTCTGTATTTTCTGCAACCCAGAAAGTGGCAAAAACCGAAGCCAATGTACTGATATTGGGTGAAAATGGAACGGGAAAGGAGTTGGTGGCCAGAGAACTTCACCGTCAATCCACAAGAGCAGATGAGGTTTTTATTAGTGTAGATATGGGGGCTTTAAGCGAAACTCTCTTTGAGAGTGAGCTCTTCGGTCATGTTAAAGGCGCGTTTACGGATGCCAGAGAAGACAGAGCAGGTCGTTTTGAAATTGCCTCTGGGGGGACGCTTTTCCTTGATGAAATCGGTAATCTTCCCCTGACACTCCAAGCCAAACTGCTGACCGTTCTCGAGAACAGGAAAGTTATCCGTCTTGGATCGAACAAGCCCATCGATATCGATGTCCGTCTGATTTGTGCCACCAATTTGCATATTCATGAGATGGTCACCCAGAATAGATTTCGCCAAGACCTTCTCTATCGTGTTAACACCGTTGAAATTCGGATCCCTCCTCTGAGAGAACGGATAGGAGACATTCCTATTCTCATGGATCATTTCTTGAAGATCTACTGTAAAAAGTATAATAAGCCTCTAAAACGCCTGAGTCCTGCGACGCTGAAAAGACTGGAAAAATACCATTGGCCTGGCAATGTGAGAGAGCTTCAACACGCCATTGAACGGGCAGTGATCATGAGTGATTCCCAAGTGCTCCAGCCAACCGATTTCTTTTTTCCGGTTCAAGAACAAAAAGAAGACTCGATGAGTTTTGAAGACTACAATCTGGAGGATATCGAGAAACTTATCATCCATAGAGCCATCAGCAAGCATGGGGGGAACATCACTCATGCTGCCAAAGAATTAGGGTTATCCAGAGCATCCTTATACAGGAGACTGGAGAAATATGGTCTTTAGAAGGTTTCGGCTCAACTGCATTATCCGAGTAAGCCTTTTGGGTTTAACCAGTTTAAGTTTCTTCTTTATCTTATTTAAAACCGAGCTGTATGCAGCTCTTTTGATTATTGGGCTTTCTATCATCTATCAAATTTATTCACTCATTCACTATGTAGAGAAGACGAACAGAGAGTTAGCCCGATTCTTTTCCTCCATTCGATACAGCGATTTTTCCCAGAGTTTCAAGAATGATGGACTTGGCACAACTTTTGATGCTCTACAGAAATCGTTTACAGAGGTTATGAAAGCCTTCCGGAAAACAAGAGCAGAAAAAGAAGAGCATTACCGATATCTTCAAACAATCGTCCAACATGTGGGAATCGGTTTGATCGCTTTTCAGCCCAACGGAGATGTTGAGCTTATCAACACAGCTGCAAAACGCCTGCTGAGAATTGCATCCTTAAAAAATATTCAATCTCTCGAATCATTCAGCAAATCGCTTGTCGAAACACTTCAAAACATCAAGCCGAGAGAAAGGGCTTTGACAAAGGTTGAGGATAATGATGAATTGCTGCATTTGGCTTTATACGCCACGGGATTCAAACTCAGAGGACAGAATTTTATATTGGTATCCATCCAGAACATTCACAGCGAATTGGAAGAGAAGGAAATCGAGGCCTGGCAAAAACTTATCAGGGTGCTCACACATGAAATTATGAATTCCATCACTCCCATAGCTTCCTTGGCCTCTACCATCAATGAGCTCATTTTAGAAAGCTGGAAATTCCGTAAATCGGATGAAAAAATCGAAACAGAATCCTTAACCGATATCCATGAAGCTGCACAGACCATCCAAAAACGGAGCCAAGGCTTACTCCATTTCGTTGACGCTTACAGAAACTTGACCCTGATACAAAAGCCCAATTTCCAAATTTTCCAAATCAAAGAACTCTTTGCTCGAGTGGAAAAGCTGATGCAGGCCAATATAAAGAAAAAATCGATTTCCTTCAATCAAAAGATCGAACCTAAGAGTTTGGAACTCGCCGCTGATCCTGAACTCATTGAGCAAGTCTTGATCAACTTGCTCCTGAACGCACTCAATGCCGTTGAAGGAAAAAAGGAGGCAAAAATTGATCTGGATGCCAAACTGGATGGAAGAGGCAGGATCGTTATCCAGGTAAAAGACAACGGCCCAGGAATTTCTGAAGAAAACTTGGAAAAGATCTTTATCCCCTTCTTCTCAACGAGGGAAGGGGGATCTGGCATAGGGCTCAGCCTGTCACGACAGATCATGCGCCTACACAATGGCTCTATCGGCGTACATTCTGAGCCAGGAGTGGAAACAATCTTCACCCTAAGATTCTGAATCTACAATTCCCACTCATCCGCGTATCGAGGGATGGCAACCCTCCACCCCTTCTCCCTCCGAATATACTCTGACAGACTTCTAGAAGCCTCCTTCTCTCCATGAGTAAGAAAAAGGCAAGCAGGCGGAGATCGGAAAGAATCCAACCAATGCAGTAGATCTTTTCTTCCTGCATGGGCGGAAAATCCCTGGATCTGAGAGACACGGGCTCGCACTGGAAAGGTCTTCCCAAGAATCCTCACTTCAGATTTTCCATCTAAAATCTGTCGACCTAGGGTCCCTTTGGCCTGATAACCCACAAAGAGAATGGTGGATTCAGGTCGAGAAATATTCTGAACAAGATGATGTTTGATACGGCCTCCGGTACACATTCCTGACCCGGCCATTATGATACAAGAACCTTTGATAGAATTTATGGACTTAGACTCTACTACTGTACGAGTCAGCCTCAATCCAGGAAACTCGAAAGGATTCTTTCCCTCGCGGATGAGTTCTTGAGTCTCGCTGTCTAAATAATCCTGATACTGCATGAAAACTTTGGTTATATCCATGGCCATAGGGCTATCGAGGAACGTCATCAGAAAAGGGATTCTGTCCTGTCTGGATAAACGCCCCAAGTGATAAAGCAATTCCTGAGCGCGTTCGATGGCAAAAGTAGGTATAATGACATTTCCGCCTCTTGCTACGGTGTCGTTGATTGTTTTAGAAAGCATTCTATCTACGTCGACAGGATCCTCGTGCTCACGATCTCCGTAGGTCGATTCAACAACCACATAATCCGCATGTTCAAAGACTGTTGGATCTTGCATAAGGGGACGATTCCATTGACCGATATCCCCAGAAAAAAGAACGGTTTCTTGCCGGCCATCCTCTTGAAGAGTCACTTCAACAATCGCCGAGCCAAGAATATGTCCTGCATCATGAAAGCGGACTTTTCCATGACCGTTGATTGGGATAACCTTTCCGTAAGGTTTGTCTTGGACTAAGGGAAAAACGCTTTCCGCATCTTCTGCCGTGTAGAGAGGAATCTCTGGATAGGGACCTTTCCTTCCTTCCCGTTTGTGGCGTTTCCTTTTATAAGCTGCATCTTCTTCTTGAATCCGCGCGGCGTCAAGCAAGACAATGGGCAGCATGTCCATTGTGGGTCGGGTCGTTATGATAGGTCCTTTAAATCCTTCTTTGACGAGCTTGGGAATAAGTCCGGAATGATCGAGATGAACATGAGAAAGAAAAAGAATATCGATCGATTCTGGGGGAACGGGAAAAGACGCCCAGTTTCTTCCCAGATATTCACGTTCCTGAAAAAGGCCACAATCGATAAGCAGTCGAAGATCGCTTGCTTCTAAAAGAGTGCATGAGCCTGTAACTTGTCGATTAGCACCAAAAAATTTAAGCTTCAAGATACCCTCGTATCTCAATGATTGGGATTGAGTGCTGCAAAATGATATTCAGTGGAGAAAAAAAGCATCTTTGTCCACATTCGCGAGAAAACATAGAGTTGTTGCCATAAGAAAAGGAAGATGAAAAAAATGCCATTTTGTGGCGAAATTCTATGAACAAGGATGAATATGATGAAGAGGATGACAACTACAAGACCAACAAGAAGATAGAGGGACCAAGCTCTAAAAAATTTCTTGCCCAAAAAGGCAAAATTCAAAAGAGTGCTCCTAACGGCTTTTTTGCTGTCTTCCACGACGAGCCTGATTTTCACATAATCAAAAAACATGCGGGCTATCGAGAAGAGAAGAACAGCAATGAGAAACTTGAGATTAGAGACAAAAATGAGGGGCCATTCTGTTGAGGCATTCTCTGTCCATATCTCAAGTAAGGCAGAAATCAGCTTGTAAATAACTCCAAAGAAAACAATGAACCCGATAAGAGATATCAGGAAAACTCGGAAAAACCTGTAAAAGTACTTCCCACAGTCAGAAAGGAAATTGGACAAGCTTGTCTTTTCATCACGAGAAGCGATTCTCCCGATAACGCCCCCAGAGAGAAAAATATTGAAGAAAAGGTAAAGCAACAGGGGAACAAGAATCCATCCCAACAGCGCAGGATAAAAATCCCTATTTTTAAAGATAAAATCTCCCATCCAGATTAGAAAATCATTGCCTTTGGCTATTTGATTTTCCAACAGGGACCGAGAGAATTCGCTCTGAAGCAGGAAATACAAGGGAGCGATTACGACAAGAGAAAAAAGGAGGTTGACTACCCAAAGATAGACAGCAATTTTTATCTTTTTGTTGACAGTTTGAAAACCTAATCCGAACAACTTAAATATTCCCATCATTCCCTCCTTTTTAGCTCAACCCCGAAACCAATTGAAGAAAGTTCTGGACGAAAAAGAAAAATTGAGAAGTCACTTTCCAGATGCCACTCCGGGAAGGATTTCTCCTTAAGCTGTTATTAGCTCTATTGGAATCGATCAGCCAGATGTCTTCCGGATCAATTTGAGCATAAGCGACTTTACTCGTCCCTTCAAATCTGAATTTCTTCCATCTTTCCCTTCCTCTCCAAAGCCTGACTTCTTCGCTCCCATCTTTAAAAACGATCTTCAGTTTTAATGTTACGTCTCCGCCCAACCTCGCTTCTCCGAATCGCCGTGCAACCACATCCGTTATATATATATTCTGTGTATTGTTCTCTTTTCTTCCTCTTCTCAGATTTTCGACTTTTTTACTTGTCAACTCCTCCTTAGTCCCATTTTTATCAAAGATACCACGGACAACCTCCTCTTTTTCTCGAGAATCGAGAAAAGACACTCCATAATCAAGATTCAACGTTGAAAAAAAGAGTTCTTCGAAAAACCATGTTAAATCTCGTCCTGAAATCTCATTGACAACATCGATAAAATCTTGTGTGTGGGGATGTTTGAATCGAAAGCGCGTCTGGAATTCGCGCAATATCTTTATCATGGTATCTTGACCGACCAATCTTTCGAGTGTATTCAAGCAGGTGGAGGCCCGAAAGTAAACATTCAACCCGTAGCTGCCTCGGTTGAAGAATTTCCATGAATATGTTGTGATGGGATCCAACTCAACCACATGGATTCCTAGAGCCCGATCGAGCTCATAATCAGTGTAAGTGGGCATTTCTATAAAGCGGTTAAGCGGAATTCTGTTAAACGAAACAGGAAAAGCTCCTGGACCATAGGCCTGGGCAAGAACCTTTCCCGTCGAATAGGTGTTGATCCCTTCATCAAGCCAAGCTTCCTCAAACTCATTGTTCGCACATAGACCATACCAGTACCCATGTCCGAACTCATGGATGATGACGCCCTCTGGAGAATGGACGTCCTTGCTTCTTAATATGCTTGTCCCAGCAGTGAATAGCGTGGGATACTCCATCCCGCCACTTCCTGTTCTGAAAGGCGGGTCGACCATGGTCACCGTTTCATATGGGTAAGGACCATACCAGAGGCCGTAGTATTTGATAGCTGCCTTAAGAGCCTGAAAATGGCGGTTGATCTGTTTTTTATGTTCCTTTCGAATCAATAAAATCATTTTCACGTCATTTAATTTCACGTCTTCCACAGGAATCCAAAGCCTACGGGATACTTCGTCGTATTCTTCGGCGCTTACTTCTTCATCTGCAATAAAATCACGTTCAATCTTTAGAAAATTAGGATCAGCGGTCCAGGCAAAATCGTGGATGCTTGCCTGGGAAAAGGTGTAAGTAACTCTCTCCTCCGGCTCATTGGCTGTTGCTCTGATTTGGTTGCCCGAAGCCCCGACGATGAAATCATCAGGAACAGTGATGTGGACCGTATAATCTGCAAAATCAGCATAGAATTCTGAGCTGAGATGGTATTCATGGCAGTTCCATCCTTTTCCTTCCTCATAAACTCCGGGTTTTGGAAACCATTGGGCGATGAAATAGGAATCTTTGTAGTATCCTGTCCTTTGGAGGCCCCGAGGTATTTTTGACTGGAAGTCGATCTCAAGTTGGACATCTTCACCAGGCATGATCGGTTCAGGGAAAAGCACACGCATGACGGTTTGGTCGCCGGGATGTACAGGCTCATCCTGCCACATAAACTCTATAGTGGATTGAAGGCTGCGTCCATCAGCCAATTTGATGCTTACAATATCGATCCAGCCCCACTCTCCATCTTCCACTTTCATGCCCAGGGGACCGAAAGACTCCTCTTTTGATTCTTGCAACATCGTGCTTTTCTCATTTTTGAAGGCATTATAATAAAGATGGAACCACATATCCTGGACAGTATCTTGGGTTTGGTTAGTCCAGATGATCTTCTCTCTTCCGTGGAGCATCTTGTTTTGTCCATCCAGTTCGACCCAGATCTCATATTTTATTCTTCGCGTTCTTTCCTGAAGGGCTATCGAAGGCCGAACTGAAAGGGCAAGCAAAAGAAAAAAAGAGAACAAAATTTGAAGTTTTTTGTTTAAATTCATTACACCCTCCTTTCGTCTGAATCGCCTTTCTTGTATGAACGAATAATATCCAAAGCTGTTCTTAAGGAATCGTTTTCTATTTGAATCCTGAAAAAAATACCTGGGCAAGGAAGCCGGCAATAGGAGGAAAGAAAAAAGTGCAGGCCAGACGAACAAAAGTGAACTTCCAACCCAGGATGCCGAGTTCCATCGGTAGCCTTGCAACAGCCCACAATGACCAAGCCGTCAGGAACGCCACCAGAGTTCCGACTCCAGCTCCCGCTTTAAGCAGACCGGCCACTAAAGGCAGGCTGACGTAAGGCCCTCCTGGCGTTAATCCTCCTGCCAGGGTGCCTATGAATATACCTTTTAGACCCGATTCTTCACCTATCCACCGCGATAACATTTCCTGGGGCAACAGGACCTGAACCATCCCTGCCACGATAAAAGCAAAGAGCAAAAGCGGGAGTATATCAACTATCATTTTTAAACCCGAACGCATTCCCTGGATGTGTTGTCCCTCTCCTTTAGAATAGCCCACAGCAAGAAGGACAACAGCAAGGACAGCCATGATAACGGTTGGAATCAACATATTCAGATTTCTCCTTTTTTTAGCCATGTGAAATAAGTTTTATAGATTGGTCCTGGTTTTTATCCATTCTTCCCAGTTAGAATACCTAGGAAAATACAGAATAAAGAGCACAACAGAGATAAAAGTCAGCACATAAAATTCTCTTGTTGAGCTGCCGATTAAAAAAAGTACCAAGCCGAGAAAAGTTGGAACCTCACTGAGAGCGGAACTGAAAATCGAGATTCTAGTGAGATGAGCGATCAGGCCGCGCACATTTGCAGAAGTCATTCCCTTGGAAAGGGTATCCCTCATAAAACGGATGAAAAATATCTGTGCTAGGCCGAGAGCAAAAAATATATATCGAATCCAGGAAAGGTTAACATTCTCTGTAAAACCACGAAAATCCTGAAGACTCCCTCTGAGGATTTCAACTATAAGAATATAGATCATGAGAGATGCCATAAAAGCAATGTGGACCATGACAGACATCTGGTGAGCCTTTCTCAAGTCTCTCATGTGTTCCATCTCTTCCTCCTTCGCTGCACGTCCCAGATGGCCCTTCGGCTTATACTCCTATAATCTGTCTAAGAAAAGATGTTTGACCCATTATAAAAGAATATTCTTGAAGTGACAAATTCATATTCATTTTTTCACAAAAAGATCTTGTGGAATTTTGGTGATATTGTTGTAGGGAAAAATGGTTAAGATGTATCTATGATCGTTGTTTCCAATCCTCCCCTTTGTTGAATGAACCATTCACTGGATCGGGAAAGGAAGGTGTGGTGTTTCAGTCGGACGACTCTGGATCCTTGCCTTCTTGTTTCTTTTCCTTTTTCCAATAATCCATACAGTCCAAGTTACAAAAATGGAGGACATATTCCTCTCCTTCTGCATGAACAGCTGTGGCTTTTGGAATCATCTTTTTGCAGATATGACAAGCAATCTTCTCTTCATTTTCGGCCATGACTCATCCTTTCTTTTGTATTATACCTGAAATTAGAGAACAGGGGAATGAGGCAATCTTATACTGCCAGATTTAAAAATACATATTTGTCGTCTCTTTTTCCTATCCTGCCAAAGAAGAATTGAGGATCATGGACAAAGGCGACTATCCAATCCTCTGCAACTGCCTCTTCAAAGTGCCGCATCTTATTCTCCAGGGTCTCAAGCGGAAAAAGATCATAGCTCATGATATATGAAAGGCCTACATGACCAGACATGGGCACCATATCTCCAAGAAAAAACAGGATTTCCCCTTCAGATGTGATTTTTACACATTGGTGTCTGGAGGTGTGTCCGGGAGCTAGAACAACTTCCACACCTTGAGTAATCTCTGCGTCTCCATCGACCAATCGAAGAAGTCCGTGTCTTTCCAGAGGAACAAAGTTCTCGCTCATATAACTGGGCTTATCCCTGTAACAGGGATGGAGAGCATAATCCCACTCGCCCCTTTGAATAACATATCTGGCCTTGGGATAGGTGGGCACGAATTCTCCCCTTTCGTTGCGATGTGTATTCCCTCCACAGTGGTCAAAATGGAGGTGAGTATTGATTACGATATCTATATCTCCTGCCTCAAATCCCAGATTTTTAAGCTCTCCCAAAAGCCCTACATTTTGCTCTACAGAATAATATTGTGAGAATTTTGGATCCAACAGTGTTCCTATTCCCGTCTCTACGAGTATCAATGCTTGATCGGTTTGTATAAGAAGTGAATTGAGACCCATCTGGATGCGGTTTTTCTCGTCGGGAGTATATATTTTTTCCCATAGGACTTTGGGCACTACACCGAACATGGAACCCCCATCCAGGTAGAAGTAGCCATCCCGGAGTCCATAAACTGTGAATTGACCTAAAGAGATTTTATCGCTGGTCATCCGGTGAGTTTTTCAAGATCATAGATCAAATCGTCACGGGTGTACTCGGCGAATTCAATCTGTCCTGTATCCATACGGATAGCGTCCTCTGGGCAGGCTTCGACACAAAAGCCACAAAAACAGCACCGGCTCAAATCGATGATAAATGTCGAGGGATACTTCTGGATTTCAGGATCGGGGTCCTCGGCAGCCTCCACATAAATGCATTCAGAAGGGCATGCTGTAACACAGAGCATGCAGACCACGCAACGTGGCTTCCCATCCTCTCTCTTCATGAGCCTGTGCAAACTTCTGTGTCTCGGGGCAAGTTCTCTTTTCTCTTCCGGATACTGGATGGTGACAGCACCCTTTCTTTTGGCTTTAATCCTCAATACTTTTAAGGTATGGAACCACATGTTCACCATGAAATGGCGAATTGTGATGACACTTCCTCTGATTATCTCGATAAAATATCCCAGTGCTTTAACCATTCTAGATACTCATAAAAATCGCAGTTGCAGCTATATTTACCAAGCTCAACGGCACAAGGAGTTTCCAACCCAGATCCATGACTTGATCATATCGGAATCTCGGATAGGTCCAGCGGATGAGGACCTGTAGCCAGCAGAAAAAGAAGACCTTTAAATTAAAGGCGAGGACTTGAAATAGAACCACAATCCCGTGAGGAAGCAACCATTGTCCGCCCCAGGGAAAATGAAAGCCATCAGCAGAGAGCCAAGGAACCTGCCAGCCACCGAAGAACAAAGTGGTCAAAAGAGTGGATATGATGAGGACTTCCATAAAATCAGTCATCATAAAAAGACCCCATTTGAGACCCGAATACTCGGTAAAAAAACCGACAATCTCGTTTTCTCCTTCAGGGAGATCGAAGGGAACTCTTTTTGTCTCGGCCAGCGCTGCAAAGAAAAAGACAAGCAAACCCAACGGCTGGAGGAATATCCCCCATTTAGGAAGCCAACCAAAAAGCAATTCTCCCTGATAGTGGACAATCTCAGAAAGCCTTAAAGAAGGATAGACCATGATCAAACCGATAAGGGAAAGGCCCAATGCAACCTCGTAGGATACGAGTTGTGCAGCTCCTCGCATTCCTCCCAATAGAGTGTATCTATTGTTCGAGCTCCACCCTGCAAGGATCACGCCATAAATCCCTAAAGACAACATGGCCAACACGAATAAAAGACCCACATTGAAGTCAACAATCTGGAGTTTAATCTCCCTTCCGCCAATCTTGAGAACATCTCCAAAGGGAATAGCCGAGATGGTAATGGCGACAAAGAAAAAGGAGAGGAAAGGAGCCAGATTATGCAAAAATCTTCTCGAGAATCGTGGAGTAAAATCCTCTTTGAAGACCATCTTGATCGCATCCGCGAACGGCTGGAAGAGTCCGATGACACGAAGACCCAAAATGGAAGCGCGGTTCGCTCCGATTCTGTCTTGGATGACAGCGCTCTCTTTTCTTTCCACCCAAGTTAAATAAAGGGTGATCATCAGAAACCAAACCAGTGCACAAACAATTTTGATCAGTACAATAATCCACTCACTCACTGTTCTTCTCGAAGAAAGAAATTTGTTTTTTCATCTCCTCTTGGATGCTCTTTGGAGATGACAGGGATCTGAAGAATTCTAAGTCTATATCTAATTTCTTGGCAAAATCCAAAAGAAATTTCCATTCTGGTTGACATTCTCCCAGTGTATTCAATGCCGGAGAAAAGTCCTGCACGATCCCATCCACATTGGTTAGTGATCCTTCCTTTTCAGCTATGACGGACATGGGCAGCACGATATCGAACAGGGAATGTATTCCATGTTTATGGGAAGCGAAAAGAACTTTTGTCCCAATCCCTTCTAAACCTGCTTTTAAGGGAGAGAAATCTGTCTGCTCGAGAAGCGGAGATCCAAAGACGAGGAGCAGTTCCAACTTATCAAAAAAATGAGCCCAATCGCAGGACTGTAGGTCAAATCCTAGCTCTTGGGCACCTCTCCTGTTTGGAGATCTTTCGGTGGTCAAAAGAAAATCATCGCCCTCACCTGGGGAAGGATCAAGAAAACAGATCTTTTCTATTTTAAGGTCCTTTCGAAATATCTTATCGATAAGGAAGAGTTCTTCGTTCGAAAGCCAAGTGTGGAGAATGAGACCGATTTGGGCCGTTCTTTTCTCCAAGACTAGGCGTTTAGCTTTCTTGGCTATGATCGATTTTAACTCTGGCCACCCAGCAGTATCATGAGAATCGTTCATGATGATCTTATCAAGCCTTTCATTGTCAACATAGGAATAACCGTAGCGCCCTAGATCACAAATCCAGCATCCGTTTATCTTCTCATTTTCGCGGGATCTTATCCTATAGACGCGCTTTGGCAGTGGAAACCGAGAAAATCCCTGGTGAAATTCGATAAAAATATTGCATCCCCGGCTGCAGAGGGGACAGATAGATGATTCGCTTTTCAAGAACCAGCTTCTGGTCTTAAATCTGAAATCTTTGTCTGTGATGGCTCCGACGGGACAGATTTCAACAAGGTTACCGGAATAATTATTGTCGACAGAGACTCCATCGTACACGCTCACTTCTGTATGGATGCCGCGATTGAAAACTCCTAGCTCTTCGGTCTTGGTCACTTCTCTCAGGAATCGGACACACCGTCGACACACCACACATCTTTCTTGATCATGAACGAGATATTTCCCGATTTCAATCTTCTTTTGCCTTTTCTCCTTATATTCTTTGAACTCACTATCAAAGAGCCCGTACTCTTCGTAGTAATCTTGGAGTTTGCAGTCTCCGGCTTTGTCGCAAATTGGACAATCCAGGGGGTGCTCAGCCAAAAGGCACTCTAAAACTCCTTTGCGTGCATCGATGACTCTTTCGCTTCGCGTCGATACCTTCATTCCTTCTCGCACCCGGGTAGAACAGGCTAATTCCAGTTTGGGCAGTCCCTCGATTTCAACCAAACATATGCGGCAACTCCCTTGAGGGATAAAGGCTTTATGATAACAGAGATGAGGAATGTGCAGTCCAGCTCTCTCAGCAGCTTCCAGGACAGTTATCCCCTCTTCGACTTCGAACTCTTTCTCATCAATAAAAATCTTCACCATATCCTCTGTTCTCTCCTGCCCTCAGTTGTTGAGGTAGGTATCAAGCTCCTTTCGAAATTTCTGGATGATGGACAATATGGGCATTGCCGCGGCGTCCCCTAAGGGACAAAGAGTCTTTCCTAACATGTTGTTAGCTAATTGTTCGATTTTATCCAGATCCTTTTTATTCCCTTTACCATCCATAATCCTTCTGACAATCTTATTTATCCACGAATTCCCTATCCGACAGGGTGTGCACTGTCCGCACGATTCATGTGAATAGAATTTTGTTACCAGCGCGAGCACGTCTAACATGGATGTTTCCTCATCAATGACGACAATCGCGGCTGATCCAAGCATGGATTTTGCTTCTACCAGAGAATCAAAATCCATATTGATATCGATCTCATCTGCGCTGAGGATGGGCGCTGACATTCCTCCTGGGATAACGGCTTTCAGCTTTTTCCCTTCCTTCATCCCTCCTGCATGTTGAAAAACGATATCTTTGAGGCTCGTTCCCATCGGTAATTCATAGATCCCGGGTTTTTTAACCATGCCACTGACACCGAAAATTCGAGTACCCCCATCCTTAGGCAGCCCTACCTGACAAAACCGTCCGGCTCCATTCAAAATGATGAAAGGGATGTTAGAGAGAGTCTCGACGTTGTTGATCACTGTGGGACAATCAAAAAGACCGATCGAGGCTGGAAATGGGGGCTTCAAACGAGGATTGCCTCTTTTCCCTTCCAGTGATTCGAGCAGGGCAGTCTCTTCGCCACAAATATAGGCTCCAGCGCCTCTGTGGATATAGACATCCAGATCGAAACCGGTGCCCAATATATTTTTTCCGAGGAACTTCTTCTCATAGGCCTCAGAGATTGCCTTCTCAAGACGGAGGGCCACGGCTTCGTACTCCCCTCTGATATAAATGTATGCTGTGTTGATACTCACACAAAAGGATGTAATGACGATGCCTTCGATAAGCAGGTGAGGATTATGGGTCATGATGTAACGGTCTTTGAATGTTCCCGGCTCTCCCTCATCTGCATTCACGCACAGATATTTGGGCTTATCCACATCTTTGGGAACAAAGCCCCATTTTACACCAGCAGGAAAGCCAGCTCCTCCCCGGCCCCTCAAGTTTGCCGCTTTGACCTCTTTCAGGATTTCATCCGGTCCCATTTTTTCAAGTGCCTTTTTAACTGCCTCGTAACCTTTATGCTCGATATAAACGTCAATCTTGAATAGATTTTCGAGACCAAAATTTTTGGTTAAAATTTTCTCTTCCACTTTTCCTACTCTAGGCTGTCCAAAATCTCATCGATCTTTTCTTTATCCAAGTTTCCATAATAATCAAAATTGATCATCATGCAGGGAGCCTGCTCGCATGCACCAAGACATTCGACTGTGGAAAGCGTGAATCTTTTATCCTCTGTCGTCTCCCCTACCTCAATTCCCAGCTTGCTTTTCAAGTGATCTATCAGGGGTCCAGATCCCAGAAGGGAACAGCTGATATTTGAACAGACTTGGATGTGATATTGGCCCACAGGTTCCTGGTTGATCATGGTGTAAAAAGTGACGACTTCCTTGACTTTTATCGGTCTTATTCCCAGAAGATCCGCCACCTGTCTTTCTTCCTGTGAGGAGATGAATCCCAATTCATGCTGAACGAGATGCAGAACAGGAAGCAGCGCTGCCTCTTTTCTTGCATAACGAGAGACGATCTCTTCGATTTTCTTCTTGGTCTGCTCTGAGAGTGCAGGACTCATCTATCCAATTCTCCACCAATCATATTCATCGATCCAAAAGTGGGGATCACATCCGCTACATAGTGACCTCGGACAATATCTTCCAGTGAGGATACGATATGGAAGCAGGGGGCACGAAGGTGGAGACGGTAAGGCTTATCCGTTCCGTCGGAAACGATATAAAATCCCAATTCTCCACTTCCCCCCTCAACCGAAAAGTACACTTCACCCTTCGGGGGCCGGATTCCATGACCTCTCATGAAAAATTTAAAATGACGGATCAGACCCTCGATGGTCGTATAGGTATCCTCTTTGGGTGGGACGATGTATCCTTTGCCAGTAAGTATTCCAGGATATTTATCCTTTTCAGTTCCTTCAAGGTTAGGGGAAAGCTTAATCTCCGCTTCAGACCTTTTTGTTCTTGAGGACTTGATCGCTTCTGCAGGTTCCAATCCTTTCGCCATCAAGTGCATTGGTGATGAGGATTTGGGGATCTTTTCCATACACTGCTCCACCATCCTCAAGCTCTGTTCCATTTCCAGCATCCGGACCATGTATCGATCGAAGTTGTCTCCTCTCTCGCCCAGAGGAACTTCGAAATCCAGCTGATCATACACGAGATAGGGATAAGTTTTGCGCACATCATAATAAACACCTGTTGACCGAAGGCAGGGTCCTGTCCAGCCGTAATTGATAGCGGTTTCTGGTGATACGACTGCCACATCTCTTGTTCGGTTGAGGAAAATCTTGTTCTTGCTGATCAGTCCATGACAGTCTTTCAGGACTTTTCTTGTCTCCTCGATGGCTTTTTGAGTCGTTTCTTTCCAATCGGATGGAAAATCTGACCTCACTCCTCCGATTCGTATATAAGAAGTCGTCATGCGGGCTCCGGTTGTCTGCTCCATAAGGTCCCAGATATACTCTCGGGCCTTCATCATGTATAAAAACACTGTGAATGCCCCACACTCCATGCACATAGCAGCTAAAGCTGTTAAGTGGTCGCAAATCCTGGAGAATTCGCACATGATCACCCGAATGTATTGGGCGCGCTCCGGAATATCTATCCCCAGCATCTTTTCCATGGTCATGACATAACCTGTGTTGTTGATCAAAGGAGAGACATAATTCAATCTGTCTGTATATATCAACAAATTGAAATAGGATTTGTTTTCACAGATCTTCTCGAATCCTCGGTGTAAATACCCCATTTCCAATTCACAATTAACGATTTTTTCCCCATCCAACTCCAACATGATCCTGGTTGTGCCATGCATAGCCGGATGGGATGGACCCATGTTGAGAAGCATTGTCCCTTCTCGGGCTTCCTGTTGAATCCTGTATTTCATCTTAATCTCTTAAACGAATCCTTGGCTGCTGTTTTCGCAAAGGATAGTCCTTCCGTAAAGGATGGCCTTCAAAACCATCATACATGAACAGCCGTCTCAGATAGGGGTGTCCTTTGAATTGGACACCAAACATGTCAAAGGCCTCCCTTTCCAACCAGTTAGCATTCTGAAAGATGGGTGAGAGAGAGTCTATTTCCAAGTTGGCCTCATTCAGTCGTGTCTTCAATCTTAACCGCAATTTGTTGCTGAGGGAGAATAGATGATAGACCATTTCGAAACGCTCTTTTTCTCCCTTGTAATCGACGCATGTAAGGTCCAACAGCATGGTGAAAGTATAGGGTTCCTTGATCAGGAATTCTACAATCTTCAGGAGGGCCTCTTTTTCGAAGAAGATGATTTCATCGCCAAATTGGGCTGTTACGCTTATGATACTGTCAGCGAATTCCTTGTTGAGATCTTCTAGTATTTTTTCCTTTGAAATCGCCATTCATGTCCCTCTTTCTGTATCTTCTCTTGCAGTTTGATCAATGCATTGAGGATGGTTTCCGGCCGTGGTGGACATCCAGGTATATACACATCCACCGGGATGATGCGATCTATTCCCTGGACCACAGCATAGTTGTCATAGATTCCTCCACTCACAGCACAAGCTCCGAATGCCACGACCCATTTGGGTTCAGTCATCTGCTCATAAACGGTCCTAAGCACGGGAGCTTCTTTATGAGTGATAGTGCCGACCACAAGCAGCATATCTGCTTGTCTAGGGGTAAATCTTGTCCAACCCATGCCAAATCTGTCCAGATCGTAGTGAGCACAGGCCACAGACATATATTCCATACCACAACAGGCCGTAATGAACGGGTACTGGAACAAGGAAAACTTTCTTCCCCATCCCAGCATGGAATTGAGCGTCGTTGTTACAAATCCGCCTTTCATGATGCCTTTTCTCTGTTTACCTTAGAACAGGTTACTGTTCCCAACGGAAAGCCCCTTTTTTCCATGCATAAATGAAACCAATAAGTAGGATAAAAATGTAAGCAAACATGACAATAAGGGCTGTGAGCCCCATCTCCTTGAATATCAACGCCCAGGGAAAGAAAAAGACAACCTCAATGTCAAACAACAAAAAAAGAAACGCGACAAGATAATATTTCACCGGGAATGGATTGATGCCGTCCTGTAGATAAGGACTTCCACATTCAAACTGGGTTTCCTTTGTGGGATTTGATCTTATGGGCCCCAGGAACTTATTGAGCGTTACTAATACGACTCCCAGGATCCCAAAGACGACAAAAACTAAAAAGAGTTCGATCATGTGTTTATTATAAAGGCATAGATTTTATAAAAAAGAATTAAAAGATGCAAACATTTTTGACAACTTTTTTTGATTCTTTCATAATGAAGTCTACATACGTCTCACCCCTTTATAATAGAGGACTGATTCCAGCCCATTATCAAGAAAGAAGAGCATTATTTTATGTGAAAAAACGATGACAGGAAATATGCCAAAGAGCTGCTCAGGAGAAAAAACAAGGAGACGAGATCACTCTCGACCAGAGAATAAGGGAGAGGCTTAAGTCTCTGGGCTATATAAGTTGAGCCATTCTTGTTCCTTAGGTATTCAAGATATGCAGAGCTTCACCCTTAGCTTTAAGAGCCGCCTCCATCACCGCCTCAGACAATGTGGGATGGATATGATAGAGAGAAGAAACATCCCGGAGACACATGCCTTTGTCTATACATAACGTGAGCTCTGCGAGAAGTTCACTCGCGTTGGGAGCTAAAAGGTGGGCTCCTATGATTCTATCCTTTTCATCGGCGATGATTTTGACTATCCCTTCTGGTTTTCCCATCGTGAGGGCTCTTCCATTTGCTTGAAGGGAAAATACGCCTTTTTGGACCTTGATTCCTCTATCTGTGGCTTCTTCCTGTGTTAAACCTACAGAGGCATATTCGGGTTCGGTGTAAACAGCCATGGGGAGGGCATCGTATCTTATTTCTCTCTTATGTCCGGATGCATTTTCAGCTGCGATGATCCCCTCATGAGAGGCCTTGTGAGCCAACAGCTTTCCTCCTATTAAATCTCCGATCGCAAAAACATCGGAAATCCCCGTTTCCAAGAATGGATTTACCCTCACAAATCCTTTTTTATCAAGTATTCCTTGAAATCTTCTTCTCAATGCGTCTGAATTTGGCTTCCGTCCTACGGCCAGGAGAACTTTCTGGGCACTGAAGTTGAAGGGCTTGTTATCTTTTAAACAGGTTCCCTCGAGTATGATTCTCCTTTGTTCGAGCGAGAGCTGTCGGATTTCCATTTGAGTATATATCTTCATGCCTTGAACTTTGAGGCTCCTTTCCAGTCGAGTCACCACTTCGTGATCATTTCCAGGCAGGATTGTAGGCAGTATCTCCAAAACGCTGACTCGACAGCCCAATCTTTGGTAAATCACTCCCAATTCAAGCCCTATAGCTCCAGCCCCGATGATGATCATATCCTCAGGAATATCGGTAAGACATAGAGCCTCTCGACTGGTAATAATTTCCTTCCCGTTCGGCTTTATAAAAGGAAGGTCCGAGGGTTTTGAACCGGTGGCCAATATAATCTTTTCTGCTTCAAATATTTGTCTCTCTCCGCCTGAATTGACCTCGATTTTCTTTTCATCCAACAATTCTGCTTCTTCTTGGACGACATGAATACCGTTTTTTTTCAGCAGGAACTCAATGCCTTTGACAAAACGCTCGACAATTTTAATTCTCTGCCCTTGGATTCTATACCAATTGCATTCCAGAGAGCCTAAGGGGCCATCGATGTTCTTGTTTTCTGTTGCTTCTTTAAATACCTTGGTTTCATGCAGAAGAAACTTAGCCGGGATACACCCCCAATTCATACAGGTCCCGCCAAGAGTTTCTCTCTCGAACAGCACAACTCTTTTTCCAAGCTGGGCTCCTCTTAAAGCTGCGACATATCCACCAGGGCCTCCCCCTATAACTGCAATCTCGAATCTTTTGTTCATTTTTCCCTTCTCCCGAAAAATTCGAAGGTATTATACATCTTTCCCATATACACTCCAACATCCTATCAGATTTCTCCTTGACAGCTTCCGATAAAATGGTCATAAATAGGATGGTTTTGATTACAATGCGTTTGAAAAAGCTCATTGCTCCAATATTTTTCCTCCTTTTTGTTTTGATCGGAAAGGGCCTGTTTGGATACGAGATCTTTGTCTATCGTCCCTATAAGAACAAAAGGCCTCTTTTCCAAGAAAAAAAATTATTCCTTCACGGAGAGTTTTTTGGACAGCTTCAGCTTCCCGGCACATTCCCCAGCTACAATGACCTCAAAGGTCCTGAAGATCGATGGACCTATGGATTTCGCACTTCCATTTTCTTAACTGAAAACCTCTCTTTTTTCGCTCAGCTCGTGACACATGACGATGGAAGCAAACGGACGAAATTCGATTGGAATTTTACGCTCAGGTATACTCCCGCAGAAAACCTCGTTTTGATCTTCGGCCATGACAGCAACCACGATTCCGACTATCAGAGTATCATGGATGGATATGTTTTTTTTCTGAATCGCAATTATTTGGGATTTGGACTCCCCTTTCAGCAAGGCGATTTTTTTTTCGAGCCATTCACCTGGATTCTCTATCACACCAATCACAGGAGTCATCTCGATATATCAGGAGATGAATTGCTCCAGGAGTACGGAATAAGAATGGGAGCATGGTTTGATGAGACATTCGGTCTCAGCCTTCAAATCATAGGACAATCCGAATCCCTGTTTTCGCTCGGTCAAGCATTTTTGGCTGATCTGATCTTTCGGGTGAGACTTCTAAATTATCTGGAACTCTCCATTGGCGCCAGTATTTGGAAAGATATCCAAGAGAGTCGTCTAGGAAACAAGAAAACATTTCACAAGATTCATTGGGGCCTGGCCATACCTTTTTGAGTTTATTAAAAAGAACATTAGGTTCATCGGGAGGGAAGCTGGCTTGACATCCTGGATTCAATGTGCTACGAAGTCTTGTTCTGGGATGATCTCTTCGACTCTGTAAATAATGCGTTTAGTAAAATCTCTGCTTCTTTCACTCTTTCTCTTCCTCCTGTTGTTCAAACTATCAAATTCTCAACTGCCGGTTTATTCCGATCAGGATTGTCTTTCTTGCCACGGCAAACCTGAAATCGCCCAAATCACACCTGACGGAAAGGTGCGGTCTCTCTATGTGGATCCAGAAGAATGGTCTCGAGACATTCACCACCTTGGCAAGTTGATTTGTAACGACTGCCATAAGAATGCCAATCCCTATCTCCATTTCAGGGAAGGATTCATCGATGTGGACTGTGCCCGCTGCCATCCAGAAGAAGACGAAGAGTACCAAAAAAACATTCATCATACCTTTTCCGGCCCGATAACACCTGGCAAAGAACTCCCACTCTGCTTTCACTGCCATACCAAGCACCATGTTCTCCGCCATGACGAACCTTCATCTTCTGTCCATGAGTCCAATCTTGCAGAAACCTGCGGTACTTGCCATCCTGAAGTCATGATAAAGGGATTGGTGGATGGAACTTCTTGGGGCAAAATATCTGGTCACCGGAAAGGCGATCTCTCAGAGAAGTTCGACATGAGAGTATGTATAAACTGTCACTATGAAGATTCAGCCCATGGGGCAAAACGAGTATACAAGGATTTCTGTATCCGCTGTCACGATATCAAGTCAAAAGGCAGCCTTGTTATGGGTCCGACGCATCTCAATTCAGCAAGATGGATTAGTCTTAATCTTATAGGGAATGGGTTGTTTGTCTTGTTTCTTCTACTGGGAGGTTCTTTAATCATTTATCAATCCCGGAAAGGAATATCATCCAAAATCAAGCTCTGGCTCACACGGATGAAAAAAGCAGAAGATTCGGCAGAAAAAGATATTCCACAGGCTGAAAAAAGAAATGATCCTCAGGATCAAAAATCCACCGAAAGCGGAAATAGACCGAATGACTAGGGAAACTAAAAAAAAGCGCTACGCGATGTTGATCGACCTGCGCAAATGCATAGGGTGCAACACCTGCGCTGTGGCTTGCAAAAGCGAAAACAATGTCCCGCTCAGTGTTTGGAGGAGCTGGGTTAAAAAAATCGAAAAAGGAAAATACCCTAACTGCAGGGTATTTTTTCTTCCCATCGTGTGCAACAACTGCGAAAAGCCCATTTGTGTCACTGTTTGCCCAGTAAAAGCTTCCATTCAGCGACCTGACGGGATTGTCTATATCGACCCGCATCGGTGTATCGGCTGCCGTTATTGCATGGCCTCCTGTCCCTATGGAGTGAGGTATGTCAATCCGATAACAAAAATCGTAGAAAAATGCTACTGGTGTCATCACCGTGTAGACGCCGGTCTCGAGCCTGCTTGTGCGGTTGCCTGTCCAACCGGGGCCATTCTATTCGGAGATCTCAACGATCCAGAAAGCGCCATTGCAAGGGGTGTAGCCGAAAATGCAGTCCAGGTAATAAAGGCAGAGCTCGGAACACAGCCCCACACTTTCTACATCGATCTCGATCAAGACGCGGTAGAGGCAAAGGAGGAGAAAAAAGGATAAGTAGACATGGACATCCAGGTACTCTACAACATCGTTCAACAAGAAGCCTTCGGGATGAACATAGCCATATATTTCTACCTGACAGGTCTCAGTGCGGGCTCTTTTATTCTCTCTACACTGGCCTACGGTTTCGGCATGGATCAGTACAAACCGCTAGGTCGAGTGGGCGTCGTCCTGGCCACTGTCCTGCTCATCATTGCTCCCTTCTTTCTTCTTATCCACATCGGCATTCCTTATCGAGCATGGCACCTGTTCGTGTATTTGAATTTTGAATCCCCGATCACTTGGGGATCCTTTCTTCTCATCCTGTACCCGATCAACTGTATCATCTATGGCTATTTTATGTTCAAAGAGAACATGAGGCTCACCCGTATTTTTGGACTGATAGGAATCCCCCTGGCGATTTCCGTGCATGGATACACAGGATTCATTCTTGCCTTCGGCAAAGCGAGAGCTCTTTGGAATACCGCCATCATGCCTATTCTTTTCCTTGTTTCTGCCATCGTCTCAGGCATTGCACTCATGATCCTTGTCTGTGCAATCAAGGATCGTTACTTCTCGAGAGAGAAAAAAATCAACATAGGCCTTCTCGAGAACCTTGGAAAATTGCTGGCCTGGATGATTGTTTTCGATCTGTTTCTTGTGGGGAGCGATCTTCTCGTCCTCCTGATCTCTCACTCGGATGCACAAGACGTGGCTCATCTGATTCTTGCTGGAACGTTCAGTCCACTCTTCCTGATCGTTGAAAACCTCTTGGGAAAAATCGTCCCCTTTATTCTCCTCATCGTTCCCAAATTCAGGAATATAGCCACCCTGATCATCGCTTCCCTGCTCGTGGTGATAGGGATATTTTTTATGAGATATATTGTGGTCGCTGGAGGCGAATTCATCCCCTTGATTTGAAAATGAAGAAAGAAAATATCTCCAGACGCAGATTCATGAAAATTGGGCTGTCTTGTATGGCTGGAACAGCGGCCGGTGTGAGGGGCCTTCCTCATGGTTTTCAGGAAGAAAAGGCGGTCGGAGTATCCCGGACCTCTCTCAAACGTCTCGTCGCCATTCCCACAACCTGCGACATATGTCCTGCCGGATGCGGAGTAATCGCATATCTGAACGGAGAGAGGCTGGTCCAGATTTTGGGAAACCCTCTCCATCCCAACAACCGAGGCGGTATATGTGCCAAGGGAATTGCGGGCGTCAACCTGGTCAATGACCCTGAAAGGCTCCTATATCCCTTGAAGAGATCCGGTCCAAGAGGAAGTAACCAATGGACAAGGATTACCTGGGATGAGGTCACCTTGACGTTGAGTGCACGGTTGAGGAACCTCATAGGCAGAAAAAAGACAGACGAATGTGTGGTTGATATCGGTCATCCAGATGAACTGTTCGACCGTTTCATCCATGCTTTTGGAGTAACCAACATCATCAATAGACCTGTTCTCAAAAACCTGAACAGATCTTCCGTATGGGAAGCAATAACAGGGTCTCCGACACTCATACCCGATGTGGCAAGGAGCCGTTTCATTCTCAATTTCGGAGCCAATCCCTATGCCCATCATGATCACTACGTCGGTATGGCTCGCCGGCTTATCGAAGCACGGCTGGAGAGAGGCACAAAACTCATCACTTTTGATATAAGGCTGTCTGAGACAGCTGCAAAAAGTGACGAATGGCATCCGCTCAGAGCTGGGACGGATGGAAGCCTTGCGTTAGCCTTAGCCCATGTGATCGTGAAAAAAGACCTTGCAGACACAAACTTCATCGAGCAAAAAACAAACACATCGTTTGTCGAACTCAAGAGTCACCTTCTTCCATATACTCCCCAATGGGCAGAAAAGGAATGTGGAATTAAGGCCGAGGACATCGAACGACTGGCTACCATTTTTGCAAAACAAAAACCTTCGCTAGCGCTCATTGGAGGAGGAGCAATCGATCATGAAAACGGAAGCCAAAATGCACGATGCATAACACTTTTGAATGTACTGGTGGGCAATTTAGAAAAAGAAGGAGGAGTTTTTTTCCCCCGGCTCCCAGAAGCTCCAGAGGCACAGTCGAAGTTTTGGCTTGAACATCTTACAAGACGCGAAATCAGGTTGCGGACGATCTCGGAACTGAAGAAGCCGGTGGATACCTACTTTGCTTATCTCTCCAATCCTGCTTATTCCGATCTGGATTCTGAAGAAAGTGCTCGACTTCTCAGCGATGAAAAAGCTGTTCGTTTTCTGGTGGTGATGGATACCCATATGACAGAAACAGCCTGGTTGGCTGATCTTGTATTGCCGTCATCGACCTATCTTGAAGGATGGGGATTGAGCCTCGCTCCTTCCCTGGACATGATCTCAGTGATCAACTTGAAACAGCCTGCTGTTTCTCTTCTAAGTCCGGCAAAAGTCTTGCGGTCTCCAGTTTTCGAAGTTGGAAAACTCCTCGAATCCACTTTTCAACCCAGAGGAGAAGCCAAAGAAGTCGGAAATCTCGTTCTGGAATTGGCAAGGAGCATCGATAAGGATACACACCAAAGCCTGCCTTGGAAAAACACCCAGGAGTATGTAAAAGAAATGATTTCCATCCTTTCCGCTCAGGAGGAGGACCTCCAATCCTTAAGAGAGAAAGGTCTTTGGATGAGTCCTTTCCAACAGACTCCTCCCTCTCCAGGACAGCTGGACATATCTGACCGAAACCAAAGGAAAATGAGGAAAGTTTCCCTTCCTATTTATCATCCTGTTCCTTCCCACGAGGAGAAAAAGACGGGACAATTTGTCCTCACCACCTATCATTCCAACATGAGCGCAAAGGGCACAGAAAACAGCAAATGGGCGCGGGAGATACTCCACGAGAATCGGTTGTGGATGAATAAAGACAAAGCTTCTGAGCTGGGCATAAAAAATGGGGATAAAGTACGTGTCACCTCCTCTATAGGCAAATTGGAAACACGTGTTTTGACCACAGGGCGCATCCATCCTGAGTCTGTGGCCCTTGCCGAAGGATTTGGACACACCGCCGTCGGAAATATGGCTCAGGCACAAAGGTTCCGCAGTAAGGATAGTGACAGTCAGCTCATCTGGTGGAGCAAAAAAGGCAAGGGTGTTAATCCCTTCCAAATCGTTGAAAAGCGTGTGGACCCTTGGGGAGGAGGACTAGCCTCCAAAGATACGTTGGTCCAGGTTCATAAGGTTGAAGAATAATGAAAAGTGGGGATACATGAATAAGAAAAAAGTTTTCATTTCTATGGCATCGGTCCTCATCTGTTTGACCGTTTCAGCTCTCTCTTTAGGTCAATCGCAAGAGAGGAGTCAGATAAAGAGGCTGACCCATTCAGGTAATGATATGGTCTACTACCCATGTTTGAGTGATGACGCTCAAAGGATGCTTTATGTGCTCGAGAAAAAAGATGGAGAGGAAATCACTAAAACAATCAAGATCATGAGTATCGAGAGCAGAGTAGAGACCGAACTTTTTCGCGATAAACAGCTGGAAGCTCCGGATCCTTTCCAGAACATCCCTCTCGTTGTGGGATCAAAGCCGCCTGTATTGAGCGGAAACGGGGAAGTGGCTATTTTTTCACTGAGTCTAGACCAACCGATAAACATCCTGGATCATTACCTCGCTGTTATCAACACAGATGGCACCGATATTAGGATTATCCCTTTTCCGATAGAAACTCTGCAGGGAAAGGATATGAAATCCCTTGATTTTAGATCAGATGAATGGGAAAGAGTGACCAATTATGCCCTCAGCTGGGATGGAAACCGTATCGCCTGTGCGGTAAAAGGACACACAGGACCCAGCCGTTATGGCAACGCGAGCGCAGTCATTCTGTTGGATACACAGCGCCTCAAACAAAAAACCATTCTTGGCCCAGATTTCAAAGAAGAGCGATGGGAATGGCCTTCCCCTCCTCTCCGTCCTCTCCTAGGAGGCGGTTGGGCATTCGGAATAGACAGGATTGGGAGCAAGGTTCTCTTCGGTGCCCAATCCACTGAAGATCAAACCGCCTATGATCTATATGTGTACAATTGGGATGCAAACCAACAGAGAAAGATCACCGACTTTCAAGACCGCTGGTTCAGCCTGGCCGAAATAAGCCAAGAGGGAGATAAAGTCGTTTTCTTCTACACAGGAAAGAAACAGCAGGGAATCGGGACCTATGTTGTTCGCACCGATGGATCGGATCTTAGGCATCTGAAATCCCAGATTGTTTCCAGCATTGAATTCTCTGACCTATCAGGAAATGGTCGGTACATTCTTTATAAAAATATCTACAATGGGATGGTCTTCGATCTCGAAACGGAGGAAGAATGGGTAGCATTCGACGAATCCACTCCAGGATATGTCCTTGGATTAGTGCCCATGGACTTCCCGCGGTATCCGGCTTTTTGGGCCCCTAAGTTTATGAGTCAGGATGGAGAGAGAATACTTCTTTTTGGCCTCCCCCAAGGCAAGAATACATCAGAAATCTATTTATTAAATATGGAAACTAAACGATAAAAAAGGATGTGCGCTCTGAGCTACAAAAGACAATTTTGGACCATTCTTTCACTTCTGATTTTATTCATCCTCATCGTGGCGGGTGGAGGAATCGGCTACCTCATCCGTTACTCTGCCACAGGCGAGAAAGTCTGTAAACAGTGTCACTCAGAGCTTATCGAGTTGTGGAAAAGTTCGAATGGACATCCCGCCGATTCGACAAAATGCTATGAATGCCACTTGAGAGGGATGAAGACCATCCCCTCCGACTGGGATATATTGAGGCACGCAAGAGACCAGTTTGTTCCCCCCGAATATCTTGCCGATGACGAACTCACCTCCCAAAGATGCTTGGATTGCCACCTAGACGTTTTAGAGTGGGGATATCAGATTAAAAAGAAGGTCATAAAATTTAACCATCGGATACACCGGCAAGAGGGCCTGGAGTGTGTGGACTGTCACCGCACAGCAGGACACGATTATATGTCTGGATCGACGAACAGACCTTCGATCCCGGAGTGTGTTATGTGTCACATCAGAGAATTCAACGGACCCCCAAAAAACCAAAAATGTCTGAACTGTCATGAAGTGATGTTGGCACCCGGAAGAACATGGACAGTAGAGGCCTTAAGCATCAACATTGAAGCGAATGCAGAGGGCCAAGCCACACAACGGATGGAATGATTCCCTATGATTAAAGCCTTCGATCTATTCTTCATATTCCTCAGCTTAGGTGTCTTTGCCTATGGGCTGAGTCAACGCATTCGCCTGTGGAAGATTGGAAAGGAAGATGCAAGATCTAAGAATATGGGATTAAGGCTGAAGACTTTTCTAGTGGAAGGGATCTTACATCGAAGAATTTTACAAGATAGATTTCCAGGCCTCATTCATCTCTTCATTTTTCTCGGAGTCGTCGTGCCTTTTGTGGTTATTGTGATTGCACAGTTCATGTTTACAGCGACTACCCCCATGGCTCGGCTCCTTTCTCTGTGTTTGGATCTTCTCGCATTTCTGGGAATCACATTCCTGATTCTCGCTCTCTATAGACGGTACATCACCCGTCCCTCGCGCCTGGATAACCGGCCGGACGATCTATTTTCTCTCCTTTTACTCTTGTTCATCTTCTGTACAGGACTTCTGATGGAAAGCCTTCGACTCTCTACAATCGGAGAAGATATTCAGGCTTGGGCCCCAATAGGCAATCTTATTGCTTCTCTTGTAGATAGTATAGGTCTGAAAACATCGACCAAAGCTTTTTTGGCTCTTCTCTTTTTTCGTATCCACTTCTTTCTCGTTCTTGGGTTCATAGCCTACATTCCCTACTCGAAACTGTTCCATACCGTCAGCTCTTCGCTCAACATGATTTATCGATCATCCAAGCCCAAAGGAACTCTCTCCCACATGGATTTAGAAGATGAAGAAGCTGAAAGCTTTGGAGTGTCGAAAATCGAGGAATTCACATGGAAGCAGCTTCTGGACCTGGATGCCTGCACGAGGTGCGGGAGATGCCAAGACCACTGTCCTGCTTTCCTTACTGAAAAGCCCCTCTCTCCGAAGACTCTCATCCTCGACTTGAAGGAGCATCTGCGTGAAAGAGGCCCAAAAGTTTTCCAAGCAAAGGCAAAAAAAACTGCTCTCGATCCCATGCCTCCCATCATCGGCAACATCATCGATGAAGATGTCCTCTGGGCCTGCACGACCTGCCGCAACTGTATGGAGCACTGTCCAGTCTATGTGGAACACGTCGATAAAATCATCGACCTAAGACGGTATCAAGTCTTGATGGAGAGCAAATTTCCAGAGGAACTCATGGAGGCCTTCAGAGGTCTGGAAAAGAATTCAAACCCTTGGGGATTAAGCTATGAAGCCCGTTCGGATTGGGTGGAAGAGCTGAATGTCCCGTTCATGTCCGAAATATCAGGAGAACATGTTGACTATCTCTTTTTTGTGGGATGCATCCGCTCTTATGACGACCGGAATAAAAAAGTCGCCATGGCTATGGTGAGGATTTTAAACCATCTGGGCATAAAATTTGCAATCCTCGGCATGGAAGAGGGGTGTTGCGGAGACCCAGCGAGGCGCGTAGGCAATGAATATCTCTACCAAACCCTCGCTCAAACCAATATCGAGACCCTCAACCGCTACAAAGTCAAAAGGATCCTGACCACTTGTCCCCATTGCTACAACACCCTGAGGAACGAATATCCGCAACTGGGCTATAACGCAGAGGTGATCCATCATGCCGAGTTTTTACAGGATCAAATCCAGGCCGGGCGTCTTAAATTGGACCATGAAGTGGCACAAACGCTGACCTTCCATGATCCATGTTATCTTGGGCGATACAGCGATATGTATGATCCTCCAAGACGGGTGCTCCAAGCCATCCCCTCACTCGAGATCAGGGAAATGAAGCGGTCCAGGAATAAGTCTTTGTGTTGTGGAGCAGGGGGAGGCTGGATGTGGATGGACGAGAAGATAGGCAAAAGAATCAATATCCAGCGTCTCGAAGACGCTCTCTCCACAGAAGCCGGCTGGATTGCAACAGCCTGCCCTTTCTGCGTCACCATGTTCGATGATGCTATTAAAAGTAAAGACATGGAGGGAAGACTCAAGATTTGGGACATCGCAGAGATAGTGGAACAGAGCCTCTTCCCAAAGACAGGGGATTAAATCCTTATGCCTTGCCTTTTTGAAAATGAATATTCCTTTATAATCAATTTTTTGCTATGCTTTTTCCAAAATAATACTGGCAGCAATCTTGACTGCTTGTTTAATAACTATGGGGCAAAGGCTGAATACGCCCTCCTCATACATTGATTCATAATCTTCGTGTTTTGTAACCGGGTATTTTTTACCAGTTACATGTTCAATGACATCCCTGCATCGAGTAGTGCCATACTCATTTTCAAATTCAGAACAAAATTTAAATGATGGTGAACGGGATAATCTTTTCCGTTCTTCATCAATTTTATCCTTTTCATAAGCCAGCCCTATTGCTAATAAACTCCCTGTAACAGCGCCGCATGTTTCACCCCGCAACGCAATCCCGGGGAATGAAACCAGGCCTTTAATAATATTTTCCGCTTTTAAATCGAATACTTCATTTAATACATGGAAACTGCTCTGGGAGCAGGTTCCGTAAAGGGGATAGTATTTGTCCACCAGTTCGTCGAGCTGTTTGTAAATTTCTTCTTTGTTTTTATTACCATGATAAAAACGAGAATTTGAGGCTGTCACTCCCGGTATAAACAGGAACCCCATCGATCCCAGGGCACTTTTTGAAATAAACGACCTCCTGGTGCAGGTTCCGCTGCAGACGGTTTTTCCCCGGAGATTTAATTTGCTCAAAGAAGTTTGTTTTTTCATTTAAAACCGCCTTTTTAAATTATTACTTTTCTTTTGGTAGATAAGAAAGGTCCGGGCGGAACCAGCCTCCTTTCATTTCTAATTTCCTACAAGTTTCCATCAGCTCCCAGAACAAGTTAAACAGCTCCTGTCCAACAGCTTCATGGCGTTTTTCAGCCTGGCTCCAGAAGTGAGCTTGACTTTCACCATTTTCCCAAAAAAAATAAAAAGGCATCTCTGTTCCAATATCTCCAGCATACAAATCCACTCCGTACTCAATATCTTTTAGGCCTTTTTTCTTATAAAAGTTCTTGATCGCCTGAAAGGTTTGCTCAAATTTCTTCTCTTTGCCAGGCTTAACAAAACATAGCCCCCAATGACAGAACCTTTCCTGATCAAACTTATACTTTGGGATTTCTGGTTGGAATGAAAGATCTTCTCTATAACGGATTAAAAACATCTTGTAATATTCAATGGAGGCATACTCACGTTCATGAATTTTCTGAAGTTCTTCAATCCCCATTTTTTTTACAAAGTCAGCATAGGCTGCAAAGAAATCATCTATACCTGAATACAACGGGACAGGATAGAATGCATAAAAATGGAAAAAATCCATACTATAACCGTAGATTGGTAGGTAATAATTTTGCTTTTTACATTCATCTAGACTTTCTTTCCATGCTGCCTCAAAATCTGCTAATTTCTCTGGCTTTATGACAAATTCCAAAACCACATAAGATTGAGCCCTTTCCTCATCTCCCAAAGTCAAAGCAGATAAAACACAAAGGCAAAAAACCATACCCAATAACACGACTATAAATTTAGCACTCATTGAAAACCTCCTTTCACATTGATAAATTCCCTTAAGTTGTAATAATTAAATATCATAGCGCCATTCAAGTCAATGAAAGCGTCAGACAATCTTGATGATACAAAACACTATGACAATCCATTTCAAATTGAGCACAGTACAAGCATTCCCCAACATAGAGGATATGTTCTCAGCCATACTGTAGAGCAAACTCCAATCTGAGGCATCCAGGAGTGAAAGGAAATTACGCCAGGCAGCGTAATTTTTTATGAATAATTCAGTAAAGGATCTTTTTGAATGCTTCTATAGCTTTGTCTATATCCCCATCATCCACGTCCTTATGAGTAACAAAACGAACGCCTCCTGTTGTTGCCAGTGCCAATATTTTATGCTCTCGGAGTTTTGCCAGCAATTCCGGGATAGAAAGTTTCGGGTGATCAAATCCGAAAATGATGATATTGGTCTGTATCCATTCGGTATTGAGCTTGATTCCTGGTAATTCAGCAACAGCCAGGGCCAGCTTTTTTGCCCTCTCATGGTCTTCCTTTAGTCTATCCACCATCTCTGACAGCGCGACGATTCCTGCTGCTGCAAGAATACCAACTTGCCTCATTCCCCCTCCCAAAGCCTTCCTGACTCGCCGTGCATACTCGATAAAGTCTTTTGGACCGACCAATAGAGATCCTACAGGAGCCGAAAGCCCTTTAGACAGACAAAACATGAGCGAATTCCCAATTTTTGCATATTCTTTAACCGGAATTCCCGATGCGTGGCTGGCGTTAAAAATGCGGGCACCATCAAAATGAATCTTCAGCTCGTGGCGATCCGCAATTTCCCTGATGGATTTGAGGTTTTCCATAGGAACGACTGCTCCGCTCCAATTATTATGGGTGTTCTCCAAGCAGATAAGTGAAGTACGAGGAATGTGAACGGATGGCTTACGGATGTTGCGCTCGACCTCTTCAGGATCCATAGCTCCTCGGAAAGAAGGAAGAGGACGTGGAGTCACTCTGGCAATAAAAGTCATATGCGTTGATTCCATGTTATACAGATGTGCCCGGGATTCCACGATGACTTCTTCAAGCTCCTTTGTCCAGACCTTGATACTGACAGAATTCCCCATCGTGCCTGAAGGGACAAAAAGGCCTGCTTCTTTTCCCATGATTTCTGCGGCCATATCTTCGAGTTTCTGGACAGTAGGGTCATCCCCCAAAACATCATCACCGACCACCGCTTCAGACATTGCTCTTCTCATTTTTTCTGTCGGACGGGTAACCGTATCACTCCTAAAATCCGAATACTCAGTCATATATTCTGAATTCAACGTGCACCTCCTCTCCTCAGAGCCTTATTATTATAGATAAATCATCCTAACCCTTCAAATCCTATTCTTTTCCGTTGATTCTCCCGTATATGTGCTCAATCAAATGCCAGAGAATCGGAGAAGGTCTCTCCCTGGAATAAAAGTGTGCAGTTCCAAACTCTCATCCCTGTAGGAAACTATTTTGCTGTTTACTTGGTTATAATTCTGTGGTATAGATAGTCGTACTCTATGTTGAAAAAATCGACGAATGCCCACAAAAAAAATTTTTAGCTTCGCTCTTTACGTGCTGCTATTCCTCAACATATTCCTCCTCAGTGTCATCCTCTCCTTCCAAATCACTCTAAAGGGCGAAATGGTCACTCTCCCTGACCTAGTCGGTAACACCTTTGACGAGGCAAAACTTTTATTAGAACAAAAGAAAGTACATCTCATCCACAGTGGAGTTCAACTTCATGAGCGTTATGAAAGGGGTAAAATTATCTTCCAAGACCCCCCTGCGGACAGCAAAGTCAAGCTCAATTCAGATGTCAGGGTTTTTCTGAGTGCGGGAAAAGAAAAAGTGGTTGTTCCAGACATGGTGGGTAAAAATCTTCAAAACATTAACCCGATTTTGAATGAATCCGGACTGCGAAAAGGCAAGATATCCCATGCACACACCTCTAAGTATGCGGCGGGAAAAATAATTGGACAGTCACCAAATCCCCTCGAAGAAGTAGGAAGAGACACCCAGATTAGCTTCCTTGTCAGTCAAGGACAGCATGAGATCAGATATCTGATGCCTGACTTGATCGGGAAAAATGCGGCCAACGTCATCGCCCAGCTAAATTCCATGGATTTTAACATTGGCAACATACGCTATCGGTATTATCGCGGCCTCGATTCGGGGATAATCATCAATCAGTCACCTGCTCCAGGTTCAAAAATTCAGAAAAGAAACCGTATCACACTGGAGGTCAGTAAATAATGGCTTCCTTGAATTTTCTTGTTACAGGAGCAGCCGGATTTATCGGCTCCCATCTCTGTAATAGGTTTCTCCAAGATGGCGCACATGTTTGCGGCATTGACTCCTTTACAGACTTCTATCCGAAATGGATCAAAGATAGGAATCTTGGTCCTCTTCTGCCTCAGAGGAACTTTGAATTCATTCCTGAAGATATTCTTCGTTTGAACCTTAAAAAGATACTGGAAAGGATGGATGTCATTTTCCATCTGGCTGCCCAACCTGGGGTTAGAGCGAGCTGGGGAGAAAATTTTTCCATATACACCAAAAACAACATCGAAGCCACCCAGAGACTTCTAGAAGCCGCAAACTCAGTCCCAATAAAAAAATTCATCTATGCATCTTCCTCTTCTGTTTACGGATTATGCCCTCAGCTCCCGATGGAGGAAACGAGTGTATTGATCCCCTTCTCTCCCTATGGTGTTACCAAGCTGGCAGCAGAGAACCTCTGTTTTCTGTATTATAAAAATTATGGAGTTCCATGCGTATCTCTGAGATTCTTCACTGTCTATGGGCCAGGACAGCGTCCCGATATGGCCTTTCACAAATTTTTTAAATCCATAGCTCAAGATAAAGAAATAACAGTATATGGAGACGGCCAGCAGACAAGAGATTTCACCTACATTGATGACATCATCGAAGCTATCGTATCGTCTATTGAAAGTGGAAAAGCAGGTGAAGCCTACAATGTGGGAGGTGGAACCAGAAGAAAATTGGTAGATCTTATTTCCATTTTAGAAAGGATCTGTCAAAAGAAGATTAATATGAAATATCAAGAGGACCAAAAAGGCGATGTGCGCCATACTTATGCAGATATTACAAAGGCCAAAAAAGATTTGAATTATGGTCCCCAGACTTCTCTCGAAGATGGATTGGGAGCAGAATGGGAGTGGATTCAAACAATAATGAAACGATAAAGGTATATAAGGTAAAAAATGAATACACGAATATTTTTTCTAGGATTCCTGCTCATGGTCTTGATTTTGAGTCCCATGTGCAAAAAACAGCAACTTGAAATTGATCCCGAAATCGCCTCCTCTGATGAGGCGTTATTCAAGATGGGAGAACAATTCATCAAAAAAGATCCAGAAAAAGCCCGCCTCTATCTCAGGCAGGTGATTGATTCTTTCCCCAAAAGCTTTTATGCGCAGCGGGCAAAACTGGCCATCGCGGATTCCTATTTTCATCAAGGAGACGAGGGCAGCATGATTCTTGCTGCTTCAGAATACAGGGAATTCATTTCGCTTTTCCCCTTGAGCCCTTCTGCTCCCTATGCACAGTATCAAATTGCTAGGACCTTTTTTGAAAAAGCCTTAAAACCGGGCAGAGATCAAACGAAAACAGAACAAGCTCTTGCAGAATTCAGGCAGGTCGTTAATAAGTATCCATTGAGTGAAGAAGCCACTATGGCAAGAGAGCAGATTAAAGAATGCGAGCAGCGATTAGCCGAACACAGCCTGGGGATAGCGATACTCTATTATAAAAGGAGAGCATACAGTGCATCAATAGATAGGTTGAAGGAAATCCTATCAAACTACCCTACATTCTCCAAACTGGACGAGGTTTTCTTCTTTCTGGGAGACTCATATTACAAATCAAATCAGATCGAAGAAAGTGTCCCCTTTCTCACAAAATTGATATCCGACTATCCCCAAAGCAAGTTCGCTGAAAAGGCTCAGGAAAGGATGGAGGAAATCGAAAAAAAATCTTTACATGAGTAAGACGCGTGGAGGACATAATGAAAAAAATCACCGGCTATTTTCTTGCCGCTTTACTTGTTCTCAGCCTGCCCCAATTCTCTTTTTCCCAGTTCCAGGAAGAATCAAAAATGAGGATAAAATCTGGTATCCATTTTGAATATTTTGCACGAAAAATCACCTGGGATGACAAGTCATACATATCTGATATGAGATCCACTATCATTGCCCTGAATACAGAATTTGAAATGGACTGGGGATTCTCATTTAGTGCGCTTATTGGATATGCCTTTTCCGACTTTGATTCCCTTGTGTTTAGAAAACTACCCTTTTCTGTGGAGCTGGATGTTGGTAGTACTGGAGGATATCTTCTTGGAGCAGAATTGAGAAAGAGTCTTTTTGACTATAACAATTTTGAAATGGAAGTTTTCGGTCAGATTTTTCATAACATCGGCACCAAAAAGGATTGGGAGATCTCTGGGCTCAATGTCCAAGGGACGGTTACCGGAAAACCATCTTGGACTAGAGTATCTATCGGCCCTATTATCAGGTATACAGCCTTGGAACGTTTCTATCCCTATTTTGGCTTATGCTATAATGGGCTATGGGGAACGTACAAGATGGAACAGACGGTTCAAAATCTGGGAGGAGAAGAAGAAAAGAAAATTGAAGGAAAAGGCGTATTCGAAGGCAAACTTGGAAGCATTTTTGAGCTTGGAAACGGATTTATAATCAAAGGAGAAATATACATAATCCCCTATAGTTTTAAGGATAAGCAAGGCGAGAAAAGTAGTGGGATAGACACAGGATTTATGGCTGTTGCAGCCTTTTCGTTTTAGCTGGAGGAATCAATGAAGAAATGCAGAACTCTCCTTTTATTCTCTATATTATTTATCTTTCTGTTTTCGCTGAACTTCGATTGGCGCCGAACTTCCGAGCCTGAAAAGAGCAAAATCCTAAGCCGAAGGATCCAGCTCCAAGCAATGAATCAGGGACATCTGTTTCAGCAGAAGGGACAGCTCTATGTTCCTGATGAGGTCCTGGTCAAGTTTAAACCCTCTCTATCAATAACTTCCATCAAGATAATCATAAACGCCTACCAGGCCAAAACAATAAAAAAATTGAGAAGATCCAATGTCTTCCAACTTCAGATTCCAAAAAATTTGACCGTAGAAGAAATGCTTTTAGCACTTGAACGGAATCCCGACGTTGAGTATGCCTGTCCTAACCATATCGTTTACATCACGGCAGTTCGCGAACCTAATGATACATTTTTCGATTATCAGTATGCCTTGCGCAACACAGGCCAGGATATCGGAATTCCTGGAAGCCCTCATGGAAAAGATAGAGCAGATATCAAAGCGCTGGAGGGATGGGAAGAGACGAAAGGAAGTGAAGATATCACTATCGCGGTTATCGATACTGGTATTGATTTCGAACATCCAGATCTAAAAAACAGTCCAGATTTTGAAGATAAAATATTATCCTATGGTTATGACTTTGTGGACGATGATACGGATCCATATGATGAAATCGGAAATCCATTAGATGGAGCTGGTCATGGGACTTGGGTGACGAGTATTGCGGCCGCAAAAACAAATAATAACGAAGGGGTTGCCGGAGTGGCCTGGAATTGCAAAATTCTCCCCCTAAGAGTAATTGATATAGATGGGAGTGGCCCTGTCAGCGCGCTTATCGATGCCATTTACTACGCAGTGGACAACGGTGCCGACGTGATCAATATGAGCCTTGGATTCTTTTTAGGTCCTGGTGAGTCAGCACCCCTTCTTGAAGATGCTTTGCAGTATGCGCAGATGAATGGTGTTGTTTGTGTTGCATCAGCCGGTAATGATGGGAGCGATGTTCTTTTTCCTGCAGCTTATGACGACTATTGTATTGCGGTTGCAGCCACTAATTATGACGACGAAAGAGTAACTTTTTCAAACTCACAAAATCGTTGGGAATCTAATATCGGTGATGAGATTGATGTCGCCGCTCCTGGTAAGCGCATCGTTGGGTGTGTTCCCTTGTGGTACTTTGGAGAAGGCTCTATACCTTATGGATTCGGGGATGGAACATCCGCTTCAGTTCCTCAAGTTGTGGGCTTGGTTGCTCTGATTAAAAGTATCAAGCCTTGGCTCTCTGTCGATGAGATTATGGATGTGGTAAGGTTCTCTGCCGATGATATCAATGCCGGAGAGTATCCGGGCAAAGATGAGTTTATCGGCTACGGCAGGATAAACATGGAAAAAGCCCTGGTACCTATTATAATTACAAAATAGATTTGACAGGCTATTAAATATTTCTTCATGATCAAATCCTTTCGTATAAAAAATCTCGCCACAATCGAAGATATTGAAATAGAGCTGAATGAAGGTTTCTCCATCTTAACTGGAGAAACCGGCGCGGGGAAGTCCATTATTATCGACGGAATCAGACTGGTGTTGGGAGAGAAGGGTTCCCCCAGCCTGATCCGGACAGGAAAAAAAGAGACCTCTGTCGAAGCGGTCTTTCATTTTGCTCAGCGCATGATCGACCTGAAAGACTTTCCATCCGATCATGAGGATGAGGTTTTCATTTCGAGGTCGATCTCTTCCAGCGGGACAGGGAGGGGACATATAAATGGTGTTCTCGTTCCATTGAAAAAAATAAAATCATTTAAAAACAATCTCGTCGATATCTATGGACAAAACGACCATATTTTTCTGCGCCAAATTGAGTATCAACTGGATTACCTCGATTTTTATGCTGATGCGATTTTGCTCAGACAGAAAGTCTCAGAAGCAGCTCATGAGCTCAGACGACTCGCTCGCGAAAAAAAAGCACTCGAAGCCAGGTTAAGGGAGCGGGAACAGCGCATCGATTTTTTGAACTATCAAATCGACGAAATCGAAAAGGCGAAACTTCAGTCAGAGGAAGAGGAAGAGCTTCGAAAAGAAAGGGATATTTCCAAAAATGCAGAAAAAATCAGCCTGCTCATAGAAAAATCTCTATCTCTTACTTTTGAACAGGAGACCTCCATTTCATCTCTGGTATCCAGACTTCAAAATGTCGTCCATGAATTATCGAGCTTCGATAACTCTTATAAAACTGTAGAAGAAGCTGTCGTTCAATTCGCGATTACCATCGGAGATTTTTCAGACTCAATCTTGAAATTCAGGGAAAGACATGAAGCTTCGCCAGAAAAGTTGGAAAAAATTGAAGGGCGATTGAGCCTGATCGAAAACTTAAAAAGAAAATATGGAAATTCGATTCCTGAAATCCTCCGATATTTGGAAAAAGCAAAAAAAGAAGTCCAGGAGCTGAGCGTCAGCCATGAAAGATTATCCACCTTGGACCAAGAAATCGAAACCACGTTCCAGCAATACAAGTCACTGTGTCAGAATCTTGCGGAGAAGAGAAAGAATTGTGCTCGACAGCTTGAAAAAACTGTGGAGAAGGAGATCAGCAATCTGGGAATGAAGAGAGCGAAATTCAAGATTTTTATCGATTCCATTCCTCTTGAAAGAGAAAACATCGAAAAAATCAATGACAGAGGAACAGAGGAGGTCGAATTTCTGATTAGCCCAAATCCAGGAGAAGAGGTCAGGCCTTTGCGAAAGATTGCCTCAGGAGGAGAACTTTCTAGGATCATGCTCGCTTTGAAATCGATCGGCAAAGAAACAGAAACGCTCAAAACCCTGATATTTGATGAGATTGACTCTGGAATAGGAGGGAAAACTGCAGAATTCGTAGCCCAAAAACTCAGTGACCTTGCAAAACACCATCAGGTGGTGTGTATCACCCATCTTCCCCAGATCGCCTCTTTTGCCACTCACCATTACAGGATCGAAAAAAAGATTGAAAAGAACCGAACTTTCACCAAGGTGAAAAAACTTACTTTCGAAGAGCGGGTAGAAGAAATCGCTCGGCTTCTCACTGGGAGTCGGATAACAGAAACAGCCTTAAAAAACGCGCGAGAAATGCTCGTTCATAACCTTATTGAATCCTAGGAGATATTAATTTTCTAGACGAAGAATGAATGGTCATTCACAGTGGACCCTTCGCAGGAGATGGGAGAAAAGAAATGGATAGAGTCCAACTCGCATGTTCATCCTTTAAAGAGGGATTTAGTTGTTCTCAGGCCGTGCTTTCAGCTTTTTCGGATCGATTTGACCTCGATAAAAAAACATCCCTGAGGATATCTCAGCCTTTTGGGGGAGGAATTGCCCACAGGGGAGAAATTTGCGGTGCTGTATCTGGGGCATTTCTGGTCATAGGACTCAGATTTGGAAGGACCGAGGCAGAAGATATCCAAGCGAGAGAGAAAACCTACGAAACAGTCAGGGAGTTTATCAAAAGATTCGAAAAATTACAGGGCAGCATTATCTGCAGGGAGCTGTTGGGCAAGGACTTAAGCACTGAGGAAGGATTGAAGCTTGCTGAGGAGGAAAAACTTTTTGAGACGCTCTGTCCAAAATATGTCCAAAATGCTGTCGAAATATTGCAAGATCTTATCTGATCCTTCTCAGGATGCGTTTCAGAACCATGATAATGAAACAGTCAGGCAAACTGAAACGTCAGCTCGACTGATTTGATATAAACACGGTTCTGGTAATATCTACCCCATCTCAACGGATGGAAAATTCCTGAGAGTTATATTATGCTGTATTGTATTACATGAACATGAGAAAAGAAAAACAAACTTTAAAATTCTATATCCATACATTTGGTTGTCAGATGAATGAAAACGATTCTGAGCGCCTTGCAGGGCAGCTCAGATCATCCGGAATGGAACCCGCTCATTCTGCTGAAGAAAGCGACTTGATCATCGTCAACACCTGTGCCGTGAGAGAAAAATCAGAGGAAAAAATGTACTCCCTGTTGGGACGCTTCGAATCCATCAAAAAGAAAAAGCAAACACTCATCGGAGTTGTAGGCTGTGTGGCACAGCTCCATAGTTCAAAATTATGGGATAAAAAACCTTTCATCGACTTTATCATCGGACCCGATAACTACTGGCAGATTCCTCATCTCCTTCCTTTTAAACAAGGAGAGAAGATGGCCGTGACCCAAAGGAGCCTGCAGTGGCATGAGATCCCTTTCCATCAAACAATAAGAGAGGATCACAAGAGTGCTTACATCACGATTATGGAGGGATGTAACAATTTTTGCGCTTATTGCATTGTTCCCTTCACCCGAGGAAGAGAAAAATACAGGCCTCAATCGAGTGTCCTCGATGAGGCAAAAAATCTTGCAGTAAAGGGATATAAAGAAATTCAGCTCCTCGGCCAGAATGTCAATTCCTACAAGGATCCTGTCACAGGCAGTCTTTTCTCCGATTTATTGAAAGAGGTCAACCGATTAGATGGGATTGAATGGATCCGGTTTATCACCTCCCATCCAAAGGATTTCACTGAAAAAATTGCAATAACCATGAAAGAGGCTCAAAAGGTTTGCCATCATCTGCACCTCCCCGTTCAATCGGGCTCCACTTCCGTGCTTCAGAGAATGAAAAGGGGGTATACCCGAGAGGAATATCTAGAGAAAGTCAAAATCCTGCGTGATTTGATGCCTGATATTGGTCTAAGTACCGATATAATAGTTGGATTCCCAGGCGAGACCCAGGAGGAGCTCGAGCAGACGCTGGAACTTCTCGAGGATGTCCGATTCACCAATATTTTCTCCTTCCGCTACTCTCCCAGACCCTTTACTTCCGCATCCAAATTGCAGGATAGCGTTCCCTTCGAAGTGAAAAAAAATCGACTCATTCAAGTCCAGAAGCTTCAAAAAAGGATACAACTCGAGATAAACAGCTCCTGCATTGGCCAAACATACAAGGTACTCTGTACAGGAAGGAGCAAAAAGGATCCCTGTATCTATGCAGGACGAAACCAAGCCCATCAGGTCGTTAACTTCAAGGCTGAGGGAGAAGTCATACCTGAGTTTCTCCAGGTTCGCATCACTTCATGCGGGCCTTACAGTCTCTTCGGTGTCGTTGTCTGAGCACTCTGAAGCTGAGACTCTGAGCGACGCCTCTGCTGTTTTTTTCTCCTTAGAAGATAATTGTCATCAGAAAATCTTTTGCAATTGAAATTTAGGAGAAAGTGTGCTATACATCGAAAACTAATTTCCTGTATAGGAAGGCCATAAATGACATTACTAAACTACATTCCATACTCATTCATAGTGGGAATATTGGGACTTCTATTTGCACTGATCCTTTATTTTTTGATTAAAAAATATCCCAGGGGAAATGAGGAGATGGTGGAAATTTCTGAGGCTGTGCATTCCGGTGCTATGGTTTTCCTCAGACGTGAGTACAGCTACATTTTTATTTTTGTCGTGGTTATGTTCATTGTTCTTTGGAGGCTTTTTTCCATTTACACAAGTTTGGCTTTCTTAACCGGAGCCTGCTGTTCCATGCTGGCTGGATATATAGGGCTCAAAGGTTCAACTCGTTCAGCTGTCCGAGCAACCCAAGGAGCTGTTGAGGGCGGAACGCCGAGAGCCTTGACCATTGCCTTCCAGGGTGGAGCTGTAATGGGTATTTCTGTCGCTGCACTCGGTGTGGCAGGAATCGGCCTCTTCTATTTATTCACAAAAAACACAGAAATCATTAACGGCTTTGCCATGGGAGCAAGTTCCGTTGCTCTTTTCGCGCGTGTAGGTGGAGGTATTTATACCAAAAGTGCAGACATAGGCGCAGATCTAGTTGGAAAAGTCGAAGCAAAAATCCCAGAAGATGATCCTCGAAATCCAGGTGTCATTGCAGATAATGTTGGCGATAACGTGGGAGATACCGCGGGAATGGGGGCTGATCTGTTTGAATCCTACGTGGGCTCAGTGATCGCTTCCATAGCCATCGGGACGACCTTAACAGTCCCCTTAAACCATATGGCTCTTCCTTTGCTCTTGATTGTCATAGGGCTTGTGAGTTCCATCATCGGAGTTTTTTCCATCAACATGCTCAAAAATATCAGCCCTCAATCAGCACTGAGGAATTCCTATTACATAAGCGGTTTGATCTTCATTGGGGGCTCATTTTTTTCGATCCGGGCATTGTTGGGTACGGTTCCTGGTTATTTAAACGTTTTTTGGGCTGTCCTGATTGGGATGGCAGCAGGAATTCTCATTGGTCTTGAAAGTGAATACTTCACTTCAGGCCCGCCGATTAAAACCATTGCCAGGACAGCACAAACAGGAAGTGCACCTACCATTATCACTGGCTTGGCTATCGGCTTCCAAAGCACCATCCTTCCCCTTTTAACCATAGCTGCTGCAATTTTTGTCTCCTTTAAATTGTATAGTCTCTATGGAATAGCCATATCTGCCGTTGGCATGCTGGCAACCATCGGCATTGTCATGTCAACAGACTCCTACGGCCCTATTGCGGATAATGCAGGAGGGATCGCAGAGATGACCAATGCGGGCCCAGAAATCAGGAAAATCACGGATAAACTTGATGCTTTAGGAAACACCACAGCCGCTGTAGGCAAAGGTTTTGCCATCGGGTCGGCTGCACTCACCGCTCTTGCCCTCTTTTCTGCCTATCAAGAAACTGTTAATAGATATCTAAAAGAGGCTGGAAAAGAATTGCTCAACATCAGCCTTACAGATGTGGGGACTGTCGTCGGCCTCATGATCGGAGCACTTATGCCTTTCATCATCGCATCATTAACCATGCAAGCGGTAGGGAGAACCGGAAACAAAATGGTGGTTGAAATCCGCAGGCAGTTCAGTGAAATCAAAGGGCTGATGGAAGGAAAGGCAAAACCAGATTCTGATCGCTGTATCGATATTGTAACTAGAGGCGCACTCAAAGAAATGGTTTTACCCGGGCTATTGGCGGTCATCACTCCGCTCTTAATTGGATTCCTGATGGGACCTGAGGTGCTCGGCGGATTCCTTGCTGGAGCCACAGCCAGCGGCGTCCTGCTTGGGATATTTATGGCCAATGCTGGTGCTGCTTGGGATAATGCAAAAAAGTGGATCGAGGAAGGCCATTTGGGAGGGAAGGGAACTGAAATTCACGGCGCCGCTGTCGTCGGAGATACCGTTGGAGATCCATTAAAAGACACGGCCGGTCCCTCAATGAATATTCTTATCAAACTGATGGCTGTTGTGAGTCTCGTCTTTGCCCCATTGATCATGTAAATTTGATATTCTTGAACAAATTCGATATAATTTCCCACTCCTAATTATCCTGTTACAATTATTCCGAGGCAGAAAAGGATGAAGGTAAACGTGTGGAATACGATTCAACAGCTCAGTAAGGAAAGATGCGTCGATCCATCAGTAATAGTGAGCGCTATCAAGGAATCTCTGAAGGTTGCATCAACCCAATATTTTTCTCATAGTGAAGATATTCAAATCAATTTCGAGCCTGAGAAAGGAATTTTAAGAGTGTATGTCGTTAAAAAAATCTCTGAGCAGCCTAAAGATAAAGCTAATGAGATTTCCCTGGATGAGGCACGAAAATTCGATTCACAAGCAAAAATCGGGGAAGAACTCGAATTAGAACTCCCTTCCGATACTCTCGGTCGAATCGCGGCTCAAGCTGCCAAACAGGTCATTTTTCAAAAGGTCCGGGATGCCGAACAAGAAAAAATATATAAAACATTTGCACCGCGAACCGGCGAAATCATAACCGGTGTCCTGAGGAGATTCGAATCGAACAATAATATGATCGTCGAAGTGAACAGAATCGATGTCCTTTTCCCTAATCGTGAGAAGCTCCCCAATGAAGAGTTCAGAAGAGGAGATCGAATAAGAGCAATCATTCTAAACGTCCTTAAGGAAAACAAGGGGCCTCAGGTAATTATTTCGAGAGCCCATCCTAAATATTTGGAAAAGCTCTTAGAACTAGAAATCCCTGAGATTGCGAATGGTAACATAGAAATAAGAGATATCGTCAGACAGCCAGGCGAGAGATCAAAGGTCGCTGTCCATACAAAAGAAGAGGATATTGATCCAATCGGAGCCTGTATCGGAATCAAAGGAAACAGGATTCTGGCTATTAGTAAAGAATTGAACGGAGAAAAAATCGATGTCGTTGAATGGTCAAGCAATCCTTTGGAATATGCAAAAACCGCATTGAGCCCAGCAAAGATTGACAAAATTTTCATCCTTAACAAGCAAGAGAAAAAATTACAAGCTATCGTTCCCAAAGATCAGCTTTCTCTCGCTATCGGGAAAAAAGGAATGAATGTAAGACTTGCATCCAAACTCGTAGGCTGGAAAATAGAAATCAAATAGGTAGACAATGAACACCAAAAAAAAAGAAAAAACATCATCAGCACCGAGATCAAAAGAGTCCGGCAAAGCTTTCCAGCTTATTGAATATATGACAATAAAGGATTTTGCCGAAAAATCAGCTATAAATTCAAAGGACATCATCGAGATCCTAAGAAAGAATGGATTTAATCTTGGAGTCAATGATATCGTAAACGAGGCTATTGCCGAAATCATTTCGAAACATTTCAACATGGAGATCAAAATCCTCTCCTATGAAGAGGAAGCCCAGGTGCGGGCAGAAAGTCAGGCCAAGGATATGGAAATTCGCTCCCCTGTTGTAACCATAATGGGACATGTTGACCACGGGAAAACGACTCTTCTGGATGCATTGAGAGAATCGAATATTATAAGCAGAGAACATGGAGGCATTACTCAGCACATCGGCGCCTACCGTCTCTATCACAAAACTAAATCCATAACCTTTATTGACACTCCTGGCCATGAAGCCTTTACTCAATTAAGAGCAAGGGGAGCTAATGTGACAGATATAGTTGTCTTGGTAGTTGCCGCTGATGATGGCGTTATGCCTCAAACGAAGGAAGCTATTAATCATGCCAAAGCCTCTGGAGTGCCAATTCTTATTGCTATCAATAAAATTGATAAAAAGGAAGCCGACATCGAAAAAACCAAACAACAACTCTCCAAAGAAGGTCTCCTCGTGGAAGACTGGGGAGGAGATATAGTGAGCGTAGAGATATCCGCTAAAGAAAAAAAGAATCTAGATGAACTCTTAGAAATGATCCTTCTCCTCAGCGAGATGATCGAACTTAAAGCGAATCCAAAAGTTGAAGCACAAGGAGTTGTTCTAGAAGCTCGGTTAGATGATAAAAAGGGTCCAGTTGCCACAGTAATTATTCAACACGGGACTCTCAAACGAGGAGAATTTTTTTTATCCGGGACGACTTATGGGAAGGCAAGAGCCCTTTTTGACGAAAACGGGAAGGCGATGAAGAGTGCAGGACCATCGGTTCCAGTGGAAGTACTCGGATTCTTCGACGTTCCCTCTGCAGGGGACTTCTTTCAAGTTACTACTGACCTTGAAACAGCCAAAAAAATATCACAATTCAGGCATTCTCAGATAGAAAAAGAAGAGCGCCCCGGACCGGAACATCTCACTCTTGATCAGCTTTTTAAACAGATAGAAGAAGGAGAGGTGAAAGAACTCGCTCTAATCATAAAAGCCGATGTTCAAGGCTCTGTGGAGGTACTCACAGATATACTGCCCTCCTTAAGTACAGAGGATGTGAAAATCAAGATCATTCATTCAGCTACCGGGAATATCTCCGAAAGAGATGTTCTTCTGGCTTCGGCATCGAAAGCCATTATCATCGGTTATAACACAAAGGCAGCCCAAAAAGTTCTCGATTTGGCAAAAGAAGAAAATGTGGAAATAAGAAGTTACAATGTCATTTACCAATTAACGAAGGACATTAAAGAGGCCTTAGTAGGCTTACTAGAGCCTGTTCGAAAAGAAATCTATCTGGGTAGAGCAGAAATCAGAAGGATATTCCATGTACCCAAAGTAGGTGCTATCGCAGGCTGTCTAGTAATCGATGGTAAAATCACACGCAAGGCTGAAATCAGAGTCATTAGAAACGATGAAGTGATCCACCACCAAGGAAAAGTCGCATCACTCAAACATCTCAAAGAGAATGTGACCGAGATAAAAAAGGGCTATGAGTGTGGTATCGGGCTTGAAAAAATCAAGGATATCCAAGAAGGAGATATCCTTGAAGCTTTTACAATTGAGCTGGAAAGTCCACGATAAATTTGTGGTCTAAGTAATCCGATGGTCATCGGACTGTTGACATTAGAAATTTACCTCCCCTACTCTCATTCTCTGAAGGAAAAACGAAAGACTCTCAACAAGCTGAGAGACAGGCTGAAGAAGAAGCACAACATTGCTTTCGCCGAATTGGATTACCAGAACAAATGGCAGAGATCAATCATAGGTTTGGTCACTCTAAACACCCAAAAACAGATTATCGAAAAGGTGTTTCAAAAAATTATTCAAGAAGCAGAGGAAAATATAGAGGGGGAAATTCTCCAACAAAAGGTCTATTTCCTCTAACGCATAAATGGTAAAGTGACTTAGGGATAATTTCCGATATGGAAGAGAGCAGAAGGCAAAAAAGAGTCTCGAGTTTAATCAAGGAGGAGTTGAGTCGTCTTTTCATCCAGTCTTTTCAAGATTCATCATCCGGCCTTATTACAGTCACACGAGTATCGATGAGCGCAGATTTAAAAACAGCTTATGTCGATCTGAGTATTCTCGGCTCAGGCTCAAAAGAAGAAATATTTGATCTTATCAACAAAAGAAGAAGTTATTTGAGGAAAATTATTGCCTCAAAAACAAAATTAAAGTATAATCCCATGCTTATTTTTTCACTTGATGAGAGTTTTGATTATGAAAAAAGAATCGATGACCTCCTGAAAAAAATTGGGAAAAAATGAATAATGATCCTGCTGCACTCATAATTAAAAAAATAAACGAAAGTCAAAAAATTGCTATCACTTCTCACCTCAGACCTGATGGGGATTCTATTTGTACTAGTCTCGCCCTCTATTTTATGGGTAGACTTTTGGGCAAAGATATCTCTATCATCAATAATGACAATACTCCCTTTCCGTTTAATCATTATCCTGACATCGACAAAATTCAGATTGGACAAATTTCGCCCCAAGAATATGATGCTATTATCCTTCTTGAATGTGCCAATGTTGCTCGTTCCGGTCAGCTCCACATCGATAAATCCTTCAAAATCAACATAGATCATCATTACTCAAACGATTACTATGCAGATATCAATTGGGTTGATCCCGAAGCATCTGCGGTAGCTGAGATGGCCTATAAACTAGGAAAGCACCTCAACATCCAGTTCACTAACCAGATCGCCAATCATCTGTACTGCGGAATTGTATCCGATACAGGATCCTTTCAATTCTCAAACACGAATGCAGAAGCTTTTAGGGTGTGTTATGAATTGGTGAATCTTGGAGCAAGCCCGATAAAAGTTTCTGAGATGCTTTTCAACAACAATCCACCAGAAAAAATTAAGCTCCTCGGATTAGTTCTCTCCACTTTACAAATAAACGAATCTGGGGAGATCGCAGCTATAACCATGTTCAAAGAATACTTGGATTTATTGAATCTCAGAGAAATCGACACAGAAGACATTACAACCCATACTCGATCCATCAAAGGCGTGAAAATGGTCTTGTTCTTTAAAGAAATCAGCAAGGATACCTATAGAGTCAGTCTGCGCTCAAAGGGAGCTGCCAATGCAGCCATCATAGCCGAACATTTTGGAGGGGGAGGCCATCGTCACGCTGCCGGATTCACCGTCTCAGGAAAACATAAAATATTAATCCGAGAAATCCCAAAAAAAGTCCAGAAGCTACTCCAGACAGCAGAAAAAACCACATCTTCAACCTCGAACCAGTCATAACGATTCACCATGGACGGTCTTTTACTTGTCCATAAGCCCAAAGATATCACTTCTCATGATGTCGTCTCTCGTATAAGAAAAATCCTTACACAAAAAAAGGTCGGGCATTTTGGGAGTCTCGATCCCCTGGCTACTGGGCTTATCCTTATCGCTGTGGGAAAAGCCACGCGACTTTTTCGGTTTTTTCTCCACATGGACAAAACATACGAGGGCAAAATAAGGTTGGGGTGGTCCACTGATACATACGACTCTTACGGGCGGCCCTCGTCAGGGAAATCTAAAAACTATCCCGATCCTCAGACTTTGCTTAGGTGCATGAAAGAGTTTGAAGGAGAGATAGATCAAGTATCACCTCCTTTTTCAGCAAAGAAACATAAAGGAAAGCCCCTTTATGAGCTTGCACGACAGAGAAAAGAGCTGGAGTTAAAAACTGACTGTGTGACCGTTTATTTTTTCCGGCTAAAGGAATACAACCCTCCAATTATCTGCTTCGAAGCAAAATGTACATCTGGAACATACATCCGTTCCCTAGCTCATGAATTGGGACAAAAACTCGGCTGTGGGGCACATCTCTTTCAGTTGATCCGCACACAGATCGGCAATTTCTGCTTCAATGATTCCTATACGCTTGATACAATAGAGCGCCTCGTCCAGCAGGGCAAAACCAAAAAGATACTCCTTCCCCTAGAGAGCCTGCTGCCAGAACTACCTAGCCTGGTTATCAATAACGCTGTGGCATCCCAAGTAAGAAATGGAAATGAGTTTAATGGTGAATCTGTTTCAAAAACTCTCCCTGGTAAAACATCAGGGTCTCCCGCAGGAAAGATGGAAAAGAATATTTTCAAAGTCTATAATCCAAAAGGAAAGCTCATCGCTTTAGCTCGGCTAGATATCCAGCGCCAATCCTATCATCCCTTTCTGGTCACCGACTTATAAGTGAGTCGACGGATAACAAAACATACGTGCAACCGATTCAAAAAAATGGAATTATCCTTGAATTTTGGGACAAGCTGTTGTATTTTATTTGAGAAATGAGACTATCGAAAATCCAAATCGAGCATCTGGCCTTTGTTACTGTGCGTAATCTTTTGAAACAGGAAAAGATCCTTACTGAAAAAAAGAACAAGCTCATCGATGAGTTGACTGGTTTGATTCTAGAAGAGTTCCAAAAGGAGGATAAACTTGATCAGGAGGTTAGAGAGATCCTGAGCAAGCATATGGAAAAAATCCGAAAAGAAAACATTGAATACCAGACGATGTTCCGAATGATCAAGACTAAACTAGCCAAGGAAAGGAAGATTGTCCTGTGAGTATCAGACTCTCCAGAGAAAAAATCAATTTTTTAGCCCGCCAGATTCTGAATTATTTGTTCGAGGACGAAGAAGTAGAATTTTTAGATGAACCAAATGAAATTAGGCTCAACATTGTAAGAAGTATAGAGGACGAACTCAAGCTTTATGATTTGATAGATAAGCGAGCTATTGACAAAATTGAATCACAGAAAAAAGCTATAAAAGAAGGAAGTCGCGAATGGGAGATTCTGTATCGTAAGTATTATAACGAAGAAATTGCAAAGCTGGGCAAATTCTTAGAATAAAAAGAGGGCCAGGAGCAAAGTCCTGACCCTTGATTTTCTCCCTGAATAATAACTTAAATCAGAACAGCAGCCTAAATCCGAGCATGAATTTATAGTGTTTGGAAAAGGAACGGCCTTCGCCAATAGGTCCTTGCCCTTCGAAGAATATGGACCCGATAGTGGTGTAGTTATTGAAAACGTTGTAACCGATGTTCCCGACAAGATAAATATCTGTCTGATCTCGATCCTCTCTCACTTGAGTGCTTAATCCCAATCCAGCCCCAATGTATGCGGGATCAAAATGGTAATTCAACAGGGCTTGCCCCATAAAGAAGGACTTCCAAGGTTCTCCCTTGAGAGCCAACGCTCCTCCCCCTTCTAAGGCGAGGCTGAATCTTTGTGGAACAATCATGTACACAATCCCCAGCCGTCCGGCAAGATATGGGCCAGTGCTCCCTCGAGCATGTAAGTGTCCGATATCGAACAATCCATACAGCCTTTTCTCTTTGACTGTGATTTCTGTGCGGCATGGCTCAGACAGAGCGCCAAAATCATCAGTTACAACAACTGTTATTGTATAAAGACCAGCTTTATCAAAAACTTTCTCCCAGGTAAAGGGCTTCTGGGTACTGAAAGAATCTATGACATTACCTGTTTCATCGGCAATCTCAAAGTTCGCGTTCATTACTTCTCCATCTGAATCGCTCGATCCTGAAGCATCAAAGACAAAAGGTCGAGTGATGTAATCCTCAACAGGCATTGCATCTAAGGTACATGTAGGTGGGTAGTTGATGTAGGTCTTTGCCTCACAAGGATTTGTAGAAGGTTTTCCTTCCGGATTGAATGCCTTTGCTTTAAAAACATATTCTCCTGGTTTATCGAACTTTGTCTGCCACTTCGGCGATTCGGGTGTCAGGCTTTTTGTAGTGATTTTTCTGCCTTCAGCATTGTAAACCTCTACTTCCATAGATTTTGCATACTGTGATCCGCTCATGTCCACTGATATGGGATCGTTGATATTCGCTTTCTCAGGCTCGACCTTGATATCGCATATCGCGTCTGGGATAATTTCTTCAACTTTCACGAGAGCTATGTTTCCACAGGGTTTGGGCATGATGAATTCATAATGTTTATATTCCTTGACAACAGTAAAGGAAAATACCGGCAAAGGCATTTTTCCTGCCCACTCGAGATCACTTACTACTTTTACTTTTCCTCTGGAGCGGAAAAGCATCCACATGAACTTTTCACCTATGGCAATCTCCTTCTCTTCGAATGCAGACTGTTTGATTTGATCAAGAAAAGGAAGGAATAGATCGCTATATCCTGCCAGATCAAAACCGTATTTTATATCTCCTGCATATTTGTCAATAAGAGTCTTCATGACTTCTGCTGTGGGGACTTCTCCTTTAATTCTCACAAGTGTGTACCTTCCGATCTCTTCGAGTTTTTTCGTCTCTGCAAATGCACTCAAAGAAAACAGAATAAACACCCCTACCAAGATAAAAATTAATCCTTTGTTCTTCATGCCTGCCTCCTTTCGGAAATCAGAATGACTGAAGGTAAACTGTTATTTAATAATAAATTATAAAACATCGGATTTGTCAAGGAAAAAAACATGAAAAAATGATCAAAAAGACTTCTCCTCTCGTGGGAAAAGTTCCTTTTCGATCATCTGACAGATAACATGGATAATAAGTAAATGAACTTCTTGAATTCTCGCAGTGTCTTGGGAGGGAACCAATATGGAGATTGCTGATATTTCTTTCATTTTCCCTCCATCTTTGCCAAGTAAACTGACCGTTGGGATGTTTTTTTCTTTTGCTTTTAAGCTCGCCCTTATTAAATTATCGGAAGTTCCACTCGTGCTCAAACAGCACAACACATCCCCATCTTTACCAAGTGTTTCCAGTTGTTTGGCAAAAATTGAATCAAATCCAAAATCATTGCCCAGTGCTGTGATAATTGCCGTGTCTGTCGTTAAAGCGATCGCAGGAATCCCTTTCCTGTTCATCTTAAACCTTCCTACAAGTTCTGCTGCAAAATGTTGCGATTGTGCCGCACTCCCTCCATTTCCACAGATGAGGAGCTTTTTATTATTTTTCAAGGCTCTAAGAAACAAGGAAACCGATTTCTCAATGTTATCTTTTTCGCTTGCAAGCGTTCGCTTGAGAACATCAGACAACTCACCAAAACATGTATCTATGATTTCTTTATCAATTTTCAATCTTTTTTTCATTTTCAAGGTTTAAATTGATTTTTCTTTGCTTTCCGTTTTTATCTTTTTTATGATTTCTGATGAAGAATATCCTTTGATAAATGGTATGAATTTAATCGCTACATGATACTCCAGAAGAACCTTCTTCTCTTCTTGATCGATCCTTTTTATATCATAATCCCCCCCCTTCACATATACATCTGGCCTTATCTGCTCGAGATACTGCGAGACATTCTCTTCGTTGAATATCAAAATGTGATCAACACATTCTAAAGCGGAAAGTATTTCTGCTCTCTCACCTTGTCTGAGGATAGGTCTTTCAGGACCTTTTAGTCTTCTCACAGATGCGTCACTGTTGAGGCCTACGATGAGAACATCTCCAAACCGCCGTGCTTTCTCAAGATATTTCATATGACCACCATGCAGCAAATCAAAACAACCATTTGTCCATACGATCTTTTTCCCCCTTTTCTTGTAATCCTGGACGATTCTCTTTATCTGGACTAAATTCCTAATCTTTTTATTCTCACTTTCAAGAATACTTTCCAGATCACCTTTTAAAACAGAGGATGTTCCGATCTTCTCCACCGACAATCCTGCTACATGATTGGCCAATATGGTCGCATCCATGAGGGACGCACCTGAAGATATGGCCAGAGAGAGCGCCGCTGCAACGGTGTCTCCCGCTCCAGTAATATCATACACCTCCCTCGCTTGAGTAGGAAAATGCAATGTCTTATCATTGCCTTCTTCGAACAAACTCATGCCGTCTTTACCTCTCGTTATCAGAATATGGCTCGACAGCTCATGCTTCAATTTTTCCCCTGCTTCCTCTATCGAATGGACGCCTGACATTCCAATAGCCTCGTCTGCATTAGGAGTTATTAGGTAGGCCCCAGAATAAAAATTTTTGTGATCTGGCTTGGGATCTATGATTAACTTGATTCCGCTCTCTTCTGCAAACTTCTTCAACAATGATAAGAGTTCAGCGGTGATGAATCCTTTTGCGTAATCTGAGACCACGATTATGGAAGGTGTGACTCGCGAGATTTCAGATCGTACATTTTTTTCAATATCTAGGCCTATAGGATCCGTCTCCCCAGAATCAACTCTGACAATCTGTTGGTTTGATGCAATTATCCTCGTTTTTTGCATAGTCTCTTCAAGATGGTCATAAAGTGTGTGGGTTATGCCGATTTCTTCCAACATTCTTTTTATCACCCTACCCTTATGATCATCGCCCAACAAACCAAACAGATGGACTTTTCCCCCAAGGGAAGAGATGTTATTAGCCACATTGGCTGCTCCGCCTAAAAAATATTCCTTTTTTTCTACTCTCAAGATTGGAACGGGCGCTTCAGGAGAAATTCTCGACACCGTCCCATAGAGGTATTCATCAAGCATAACATCTCCAAAAACAGCTACCTTTTGTTGGGGAAATTTTTTGATGATGGCGAGCAGATGAGATTTTCTCATATCGAGGATTTTTAAGCTCAAATCATTGAAATTAACGTCTCATATAGGGTATCAGAAATTACTTTTCCATTCAATTAAGATTAAAAATAAAATTCATAGACTATAGGACAAATTGACTGGTTCAATTTGAGTGTGATAAGTTAATCTGCGGGCAATGCGTATTCTGGTCATATCCAACTTTTATCCTCCTTATCACACGAGCGGCTATGAGCTGGGCTGTCAGGATATAGTTGAATCCCTGAAAACGCGAGAGCATCAGGTCAAAGTCCTTACCAGCACATATGGTTCAGATGCAGCACACCTTAAAAACGGCATACACCGCTCGTTAGGGATAAATTCTGAGGATAGTTCAAACTGGCCTGCGGTTTTTCTTAAAGAACAGATCAATCAAACAGTATTCAAAGGAATATGTAGAGATTTTGAGCCAGAGGTTGTATTTATTTTCAATCTCTCAAGCATTTCCGCGTCCCTTGCCTTACTGGCCCAAGAAATGGAAATCCCCACATGCTACTATTTTGCGAACAACTGGTTCATCACAATCGAGAAAGATCCCTGGTACCAGTTATGGCCAAAAGAGAAAAAAGGATTTCGGATACTTCGTTTTCTAACTCAACACTTTTCGCTTCTTCCACCCTCACCGTCCCTTAATACCAATCATTCCATTTATTCCAATGGCTATCTAAAAGATATTGCTCTACAGCTCGATCAGACTCTTCGTAACGCAGTCGTTATCCCTTGGGGAATTGATACAGACCGCTTTTCTTTCCAGGATGCAAAGAATCAAAAGCCCAGTCGACTGCTATGCGTCGGACAAATCAGGCCCCATAAGGGTCTCGATCACGCCATCAAAACATTAGAACTCCTGAACCGAGAGTGTGGGCATCATTCTTACACCCTAACAATTGCAGGCAGTGGGGAATCCTCCCCCGATTATGCCACACATCTTCACAACATCGCCCGGACATTAGGTGTACAGAACAGCTTGAATTTTCCTTCCGTAACAATGCACGAAGACATGCCAGATCTCTATAATGCCCACGACATCCTTCTCTCCCCTTCCACTTGTGAGACCTCATTGAATATTTCCCTGCTTGAGGCCATGTCCTGTGGGATCCCAATAGTCAGCACTTCAACAGCCGGCAATTCTGATACCCTGAAGAATGAATTCAATGCTTTGATTTTTGATAAAGAAAATCCACGATCCTGCGCTGAACAAATACAGCGACTATCAGAGAATCCTAACCTTCGAGAATCCATCCGGAAGAACGGAAGGGATGCTGTAAAAAAACATCTCCATATCGATCAAACGGTCCATTCCATAGAACGGGTACTGGAGGATTCCATTCGAGGCAGGAAAAAGAAATACGTGCCGCAAACATTCGAACGATTTCCAGCTTCTGCGGGGATGACGCGCGACGAATCTTTGACCAATATCATCAGTCGAACAAAAAGATGGTTGAGATTTGGCAACCTCGTCGTCTTCATGCGTCATCTACTGAATCCGCAGTTTTTTGTATACGTAGTGAAAAAAATTTTTGAAAAGACAATCCCATTTCTTCCGCTTCTGTTTTTCCCCACTTTTTTTGGGCCCTATTTCAAACTGACGGATCGGCATCGCAAAATAGCCCAAATCGCGCCAGATAAAATACGAAATGTTCTCATCCTCCAACTCACCGACATCGGTGACGTTATACTCACAAGCCCTTTTCTTCGCGAATTAAGAAAGTTCCTTCCTCATGCCCGGATCTTTCTTATCGTACAGCCCAGAATGTTTAGCCTGGTAGAAAAATGCCCTTATGTCGATGAAGTGTTGCCCTATGATTGGAGAGCAGCAAAAAAGTGGAAGACTTCCTTTTACGGATGCCTGGACTGGTGGCTCCAATCCGCACGGATAGCTAAGCGCTCCCTTTGGAAACATCGTCTCGATCTAGCCATCTCAACCCGATGGAACAACGATCCATGCCAGGCTGCATCCATCATCCTGATGTATATGAGCGGTGCTCCTTCCCGAATCGCCTATAGAAACGATCCTCAAAGTCCAAAAAGCTTTGGCTTGAGAGCAGTGAATCGTTTGATAACATCGGGCCCTGTAAGAGCTTTCCCCAAACATGAAGTCGACCGGCAGCTGGATATTCTTCGTTACATCGGGGCAAACCCAATTGACGCGGGATTAGAGGTCTGGACCGCCCAAAAAGACAAACTCTTCGCTCACGATGTCCTCAGAAAACTTGATCAAACAAAGACGGACCTGCATATTGCTTTTGCCCCAGGGGCGTCCTGGCCTTTCCGTCGTTGGCCTTCCAGCCGTTTCATTCAGCTGGGCAATTGGCTACAGGAAAACTACAACGCCAATATTCTGATTTTTGCAGCAAAAGTAGAGCAGGAATTGAGCCTCAGCATAGAGAAGGGCCTGCACAGCAGCCAGACATTGAATCTAACTGGAGAAACTACTTTACGAGAGATGGCCTCGATACTGAGACAGTGCAAGCTTTTCATAGGCAATGATTCCGGCCCTCTCCATATGGCAGCCGCTTCTGGTGTTCCGGTCATAGGCCTTTTCGGACCAGGTGAGTACCAGAGGTTTAAACCTTGGGGCACTGGCCATGAAGCCATTTATCTAGGACTTTCCTGCAGTCCTTGCTCTGAAAATTGTCTATTCAATGAGCCCCGTTGTATAAAAGGGATCACCCTGGGTGAGGTCAAAAAGGCTGTTTCTGAAAAGCTGACATCACTTCTTGTCCGTCCTTGAAACAATGAATGCCTGATTTTATTCATGATACGGAAACTTTTCATTGTCTGTCTCTTCCTCGCTGAAGAAATCACACTTTTATTGCGAGTGAAGCGCGGAAATCTAAAAATCTTGACTCCTTAATAATCCAGATTATAAAATCAGGAGGGGTAAAGAAAATTTTTGAGACGAGATATGGATAAATCAACTGCAAAAGAGATAGAAAAATTGAAAAAGGATATAACCCTCAAGAAAGAGAGGATTCAAGACATCAAGAAATTAGCCAATAAAGAAATTGACCGGCGATTCCCATCTGACTTGGAGGAGTTGTCTGATAAAGAACTCGATTCTTATTTAGAGGAATATCTAGCCTCGATGGACAAGTCTTTTGATCCAACTCCAGATAAAATGTCCCTAACCTCACACCGAAAAATCTTGAGAATACCGATCCTATTAACGAAGAGATTCCTTTTAAGGTTAACCGGGGTATACATCAATCTCATATTAGACAAACAAAAAAAATTCAATCAACAGAGCATAGCTTTTTACCGGGCTATACTCCTTCGTATCAGAAGGAATCGAAGAAAAATCAAACACTTAGATCAGAGAATATCCGAATGCGAGGGGAACCTGGTGATTCTTTCAAAAAAACTTGAGGAGCTTTCCTATCACAAGGACAGTAAGAAAGATGAATAAAAAAGACATGTGTTTGAATAGGATGACATGCAGAATCATGAAGCTTATGCAATAAACCACAGCTGATAAACATCTAACAATGTGCCCTCAAAAGAGCGAGACATTACAGAGTACCGTGAAAAATTTGAAGCAGAGTCCGCATGCAGCCCTTTCAGAACTAAAAAGAAAAATAAAAGAGATTTTCTCGGAGCAAGGAATTCAGGCTGCCTATAACTATATCTCGCAAGTTGAGGTTATGCTCGGCATTCGAAAACCCAGGATGGCCATTTATGACCATGCCTTTCACTTTATAGGCGGAGCACAAAAATATGGATTATCGCTGATTTCTTTTCTCCAGAATCAATTCGATATCAGTATTATTGCCAACAAAGAAGTCACTCAACAAGATTTTTTAAAATGGTACGATCTTGACCTATCGAGATGCCGTATCAAGTGCATCAAGATTCCCTTTTATGAGGAAAAAAAAGTCGATCATCTTGACCCCGCATGCATTTCAAAGAAGACAGGTAATCCATTTCATCTCATTAGTCAGGAGAGCGGAAATTATGATATTTTCATCAACAACAGTATGAATGAGATGGTATATCCCCTATCGAACATATCTATAATCATCTGTCACTTTCCGGAAAGAAGACCAAAAAGTTTTTTCTATGCGGACTATTACACTTATGTCGTCTATAACAGCCAATACACAGCGGAATGGATCCGGAAAAAATGGAAATTTTCTCCCCATCGACATATCTATCCGCCCGCTGACATGGAAGATACAAATAAAAATGCTGCCAAAAAGAAGATCATTCTCTCAGTAGCTAGATTTGAAGTGGGAGGGATCAAAAGACAGCACGAAATGATAGAAGCATTTTTGAAGCTTAAACAAGCATACCCCAAAATCACGAAAGATTGGAGATTCATTCTAGCGGGTGGAAGCAATCCAAACAATCCTTATCTTTCAAGCTTGAGAAGAATTCTCGATCAGAACCCTAACCAGGGTATTGAATTGAAAATCAACGCCACGATACAGGAGATCAAATCCTTATATGAAGAATCGATGCTCTTCTGGCATCTGTGCGGATTGACACATGATGATCCGGCTGAAGTCGAACATTTTGGCATGACCATAGTAGAAGCTATGCAAAACAGGATGATTCCCATCGTCTTCGATGGGGGAGGTCCAAGAGAAATTGTGGCCCATGGCAAGAATGGTTTCAGAGTCAAATCCAAGGCGGAATTGATTGAATATTCTACCCGGCTGATCACAGATGAAGAACTTATGCAAAGATTAGGTGAAAATGCTCTAAAAAAGTCTCAAATTTTCTCAAAAGGAATATTTGAAAAGAAAGTACGATCCTTTTTTAACGATATTCTAAAAATATACAATCCACTCGAAGAAAATTGATTGACCAGCTCAAATGCATTCAATGGTCATAGATTTTTTTAACCAAAAAAATTCTTGACCACCTGACCGATGAGGCCCGAATCTCTGGGGGAAGAATCCAGGGCCTTCTGGAATAGCCTCAGCGGCTCATGTTTATTTCGGATACGACTCTTGAGATACTTCTGTGCCTCGATTATATTTATTTCTGGGTGAATCTGGAGTCCCCAAATGGGATTGTTACTCATGCGGAATGCTTGGATAGAGCATTGATCCGAGGAAGCTAAAATAAGGAAATTTTCTGGTAAATCAACAACCTCATCAAGATGAGAAGAAAAACAATACGCATGACGTTTTTCCCCTAGAAGGCCATCTGTTCCATTGATATTGATCGTGATCCATCCTATCTCAGGATGAGCGCAGCGCCGTACATGCTGGGCACCAGCTAAAGCCACGGCGAGAAGCTGATGACCATAACAACTTCCAAGAAAAGACACATCTTTTTCTTTCGCTTCTTGAATGAGCCTTATTTCTTCAACAACCCAATCTTCTCTTTCCAGTATAGAAGCTTCAGAACCTGTTAATATGATGTGAGTAAAATCTTTCACATCGGGAAAATCCTTTTTTGTGGCTTTGAAAACATCAAAATCTCTCTCGAGACAAATTTTCCAATGCCGGATTGGATTGTAAATTGAGTGATTGAGAGAATTATCGATGACCGCGATTCTTTTGCGCTTTTTACTCATCTTGGCTATTATATCTCCCCGGTACAAAAACACAAATCCCAATCTCTTTTTCTGAAGCAGCTTTGTTTCTGTGATAACTTCTCTGGAAGTCAGTTTGTCTAGCCTGAATTATTTACGTACGAGCTTAAAATAAAGGGATACATCTTTATAAATAGTCCGCGCTTGTTAGAAAGTTATATTTTATATTTTCTTTTGGTTTTCAAAAGTCGATTTTGGTATAATGCGACTTCATAAGGAGGAACGAAGTGTTCGAAGTAAAACAAGAAAATGAGCTCTCTGTGACAACCCCGAACGAACCAGGCATCCTGGGAAGAGTTCTTGGAACCTTAGCCAATGCAGGAGTCAACCTGAAAGCCCTGAATGTTTCTTCCGAAGGAGATAAAGGTTTCTTCCTCCTGGTGACTTCTGATAATAAGAAGGCTCAAAAATGCCTTCAAACTTTGGGCTACGATGTAAAATCCAATCCGGTTGTAACCGTTCTTATAGAGGACCGGATAGGCGCAGGAGCAGAGGTTGGGGCTCTTCTGGGGAATGCGATTATCGACGTCGAATACTGCTATGGATCATCTGCTGGTACAGGGAGGGCTTTTTTGGTTTTCAAAACCAGTGATAATAAAAAGGCAGTGGAGACACTGAGATAAGAGATATTATTGGACAAAAGGAGAAAAAATCAACGAGGGCGGGATTAATCTCCTTAGGATCCCTAGGAGATAAAACTTTCATCATCCTCTCCTCTCTTCTCCCATCCGCAGGTGTTGATCTCTTTTTATATAAAAATTATGAATTCCCCAAATCCCGTGTAGACCTTCTCCTCAGAAATATCCAATCCCTTCTTGTCAAACAGAGACCATACGGAATAGTCTTTGATTTGAGAGTGTATGGATGGACTGAAACCCAATCCATAAAGAAGGCGAGGGACTTGAGCCAATCTCTCCAGAACATCTGCGACGATCTCCAGATCAATTCATCTGTTTTTCTCTGCAACGGCCATCAACCTCTGGGCAATGCCTTTGGAACGACATATGAGCTCATCGAAGCCGGAAATGTCCTAAAAGGTGATGGGCCTTTCGACCTCAAGAAATATGCTATCGAGATAGGATCGGATCTCCTTCTCCTAACCAAAAAGTTTCAGCAGAAGATAGAGGCCAAGAAGTTTATCAAAGAAGAGATAATCAAGGGAAGAGCTGTTTACAAGCCAATGATATTCAAAGAGAGCTCACCATCCAATATTTCATCCAAGAAAAATATTGGAATTTCATCTCCTCGAAAAGGCTATATTCATTGTCTCTCAATGGAGGCAATCCTTGAAACGAAGTCAACGCTGGGCTTTTCCTGCCCTGGAAACGGAATGCGTATAATTAAAAAAGTCGGAGATAGGACAGAAAAAGGAGATCTCCTGGTCGAAATATTCACTCTTCAGAACAAGGAAATGTACCGGATAGGAAAGGAAATCCAAAAAGCTTATACCATCTCTGTAAAACCTCCGGATTTCCAGCCCCTTATCCTAGAAAGGCCTGGGATAAGAATGCCCGCCTGAACAATTGATAGTAAGACATTTGTTTTTTGAACTTTCAAGTCTTGTATGATAGACTGCCTAATATTTTTAAAGTAGGGAAAGGAAACTAAAATGGCTGATTTTCAACCCTATGTTCCGGATGAAACACCTTTCAAAGATCTGACGATTAAAGCTGTCATTATAGGAGCCATATTTGGTGTTATTTTTGGCTCTGCGAATGCTTACCTTGGCCTGCATGTCGGTCTGACTATTTCAACTGCTATTCCATTAGCTGTCATCGCTGTCGCTGTATTCAAGGTTCTAACTCCTATCCTAGGGAAGAGCTCCATCTTAGACAGCAACATCGCCCAAACCACCGGTTCAGCAAGCTCCTCTCTGGCTTCAGGACTCATCTTCACCATTCCCGCCCTCTTCCTATGGGGCTTTAATCCAGGAATATTCAAGATGGGCACATTGGCCCTTCTTGGCGGTGTACTGGGCGTTCTTTTTATGATTCCGCTGAGGAGAGCATTGATCGTTAAGGAACACGGCCTCCTTCCCTATCCAGAAGGAACGGCGGCAGCTCAAGTGTTGATCTCAGCAGAGGAAGGTGGGACTAAATACTTAAAAAGGCCAAGTTGGGGGGAGAGCCAATGCCTGCTCTGCTGGGTGTGGGATATATTTTAGGACCACGCATCGCTGCCATCATGGTGGCTGGAGGGCTTCTTTCCTGGATCGGGATCATACCCTTGATGGCCTATTTCGGAGAAAACCTGAATGTCCCACTGTTTCCTGAAAAAACTCTGCCTATAGCTCAGATGTCGGCTGAGCAAATTTGGGATAAATACATCAGGGTTGTTGGTGCGGGAGCCGTGGCCGTAGCAGGCATCATTACAGTTATTAGGTCATTTCCCACCATGTATAATGCACTGAAAATGGGGATAGGGGATGTACGCCTTAAAAGGGAGAATGCACGAGACCTCAAAAAAAGAACCCAGAACGACCTTCCCATAACCGTGCTTGGAATCGGAGTTTTGATCGTGATTACCATCCTCATTGTTTCTCCTCAAACCCTTGGTATGAATACATCAATTCTAACCCGAGCGATAGCGGCCATATGTATCGCATTCTTTGCCTTCTGCTTTGTGACAGTTTCCTCGAGAATCGTGGGCATGGTCGGAGTAACGTCTAATCCTACTTCAGGAATGACAATCGTGACCCTCCTCGGTACCAGTCTCTTATTTTTTGCATTAGGCTGGACAGATGCTATTGGACAGGCTACAGCCCTCACCATAGGAACAGTTGTTGCAGTGGGAGCCTCTATTGCCGGAGACATTTCCCAGGACCTCAAAGCAGGTTATTTAATCGGAGCAACCCCAAAACGTCAACAGACCTCAGAGTTGATCGGAGTCATCACATCGGCTTTCGCCATAGCTGCCGTTGTCTGGCTCCTAGGAGAGGCCTTCACTTTTGGATCTGAGGCTCTGGCTGCTCCTCAAGCTGTATTGATGAAAACGGTGATTGAGGGAGTACTCGGGGGAGATCTTCCTTGGGGACTCGTTTTGATCGGAGGAGCATTTGCCCTGGTGGCAGAGCTTCTTCGAGTCCCTTCACTGCCCTTCGCCGTTGGTATATACCTTCCCCTCTCCACGATGACGCCAATTTATGTGGGAGGACTTCTCCGGTTTTTTGTCGAGAAAAGAGCAGGAAAAGATCAAGAATTGAAGAAGAAAAGAAGCGAAAAAGGCGTTCTTCTCGGATCAGGATTCATTGCAGGAGAAGGGATAGCTATGGTGGGAGTGGCGGCATATGCTTTCATTAAAAAAGCGAAGCCTGAAGGAATCGGCCTTGTCTGGCCTGGAAACATCGGAGATTTCATTTCATTGGCTGCTTTTTTTCTTTTGGTGGTTTTTATTATCTATAAGACGAGGAAATAACAAGGATGAATACGCTTATTCTGGCCGCTATTCTTATTCTATGGCTTTTCTTAGGGTATAAGATTTATGGGAGTTTTATCGAAAAAAAAGTCTTAGAGATTGATAACACTCGCCCCACCCCTGCCCTGGAGTTGAATGATGGGATTGATTATTCTCCTGCAAAAAGGCCCTTGCTCTTCGGCCACCACTTCTCATCCATAGCTGGAGCCGGACCAATTCTAGGTCCTCTGCTCGGCGTTCTTTATTTCGGTTGGTTGGGAGCTCTTCTCTGGGTGGCCTTAGGCAGTGTTTTTCTTGGCGCTGTGCATGATTATACGTCCCTCATGACTTCGGTCCGAAACAAAGGCACATCTCTAGGCGATATTTCCGAAAAGACGCTCGGGAAACGGACAAAAATCATTTTCTCTGTCTTCCTCTGGCTTTCTTTGGCTCTGGTCATTGCTGTTTTTGCTGTTGTCGCCTCCAAGACTCTTGTTTCACAGCCTAAAATCGTTATTCCCACTTTTGGATTGGTTTTTTTAGCCATGTTTTTTGGCTGGCTCATTTACAGAAAGGGCGTCAACATTTTTATTGCAACTCTGATCGCTCTTGTGTGTCTGTTCTTTCTAATCTACTTGGGCGACCTCTTTCCTGTAGAACTTCCTGCCAAAATATTGGGCTTGTCCAGCCAGAATTTTTGGTTTTTCATCTTGATCATTTACAGCCTGTTTGCATCTTCTCTCCCTGTTTGGTTTCTCCTCCAGCCGCGAGATTACATCAGCACCTGGATTCTCTTTCTTGGGCTCGGGATTGGCTATCTCGGACTAATTGGATTCCAGCCAAATATCAACGCTCCTGCTTTTGTTTCCTTCTCGAGCAAAGGAGGCCCTCTCTGGCCGATGCTCTTTGTCATCATAGCCTGCGGAGCTATATCAGGCTTTCATTCCATCGTTGCTGGAGGAACCACTTCCAAACAACTCCCCAATGAAGCATCAGGAAAACTGATCGGATACGGAGGCATGGTGACAGAGGCCGCCTTGGCCGGTCTCGTTATATTTATAGCTGCTGCGGCTTTGGCCTGGGATCCTTCAGGCATAGAAAGCCAATTTGGCTTCCAATATTTGATGAGTTCGGGTGATCCTATCAATGCATTCGCAACAGGATACGGAAGAATTGTTTCTTCTCTTCCAACGATTACTTTCCTTTACGGAGCCTTCTTCGGGATGGTCATGCTCAATGCATTCGTTCTCACTACCCTCGATACCGGAACACGGCTGGGGCGATTCATATTCTCAGAACTGCTGGGAAAAAGGGCACCCGTATTCAAAAACAGATGGATCGCTTCAGCATTTATACTTGTATTTGCTGCTTTAATGGGAGCCACAGAGGGATATAAAGCCATATGGCCGGTCTTTGGAGCATCAAATCAACTCGTGGCAGCCTTGGCATTGGTCGTTGTCTCTTCTTATTTGGTGTCTATAAAAAAACCGACGAAGTACACACTTTACCCCGCCTACTTCATGCTCTTGACCACCCTTGCAGCCCTTGTTTATCAGGGGATGAGGTTCTTTAGGGATGGAAGTTTTCTTCTGGCCAGCGTGACTGTTTTGCTTATTGCGCTAGCGCTGGTGATTGTCTATGAAGCCCGAAGCATACTCTTCAGCCTGAAAATAACAAGCCGATCAAATAAAAGGAATAATTAGATTGTTGTAACCTTAAACACAACTCCTTTAGGATCCGGACAGCAGAGTGTTTCAGTTTCTGCAATCCAATCATCATGGGGAAGCTCATCTTCTCTTTGCTTTGCGGTGAGGAAAGGAAAGAGGCTGTTAAGGGCATATAAACACACTTTTTTCTCACCTGGGATTTCGATGGTTCCTTCTCCCCTGATGAAGAAAATATCACCCACTCTGTGTCTGGCCCCACAGCGCTCTTTTATCTCCACTACTTCAACCATTAATTCCTTCATTTTTCCTCCTTCTCGCGCTTTCTCAATATACCTGGTGCAATTGAAAAAATCAAATTGGAAATCTAAATTTGCGTTGACAAAGCTTAGGCTTTATCTTAAAATGAATGGCTGACCAACGGAGATTACAAGGAGGAAGGAATGGCCGGAAAAGCTGAACCTAACGTGGTTCCCTTGTGCGATGTCTTATTGGTTCTCCTCATTATTTTTATGGTTCTCACACCCACCGTTCAAAAAGGATTTGATATCAAACTTCCAGAGACCACACAAGATGCGAGCTCAACTCCTGGTAGCCTTATTGTTTTAACTCTTTACACAGGCGATAGAGTAGATATCAATAAGGCGCAGTGGGCTTTAAACGAAGTTGGAGATGAGCTGAGGCGAGTGTATGCCACCCGTCAGGATAAGACTGCTTTCATCAGGGCTGATGCTAAACTTCCCTACCGCAAAATTATCGAACTCCTTGATATCGCTAAAGGAGCTGGTGTGGAAGTTTTGGGGATAATCCCTGAGTATTTCACAGAAGAAGAATAAACCCCTCTCCTGTAAAATCGTAAAAAAAAGATCCCACCTTTATCTAACTTGCCTCAAAATCAAGCAAAAAAATAATGAGTATTTTTACTTTTTAATGGGGCCTATAACCTCTCTTGAGATTACTAATCTTTGGATCTCGTTTGTTCCTTCGTAGATCTGAAGGAGTTTGGCATCCCGCATCAACTTTTCCATGGGGTAATCTTTCATGTACCCATAGCCACCTAAAATCTGTAGAGCTTCGGTCGTCACTTTCATCGCCACATCAGAACCATACATCTTGGCCATAGCTGATTCCTTTCCACAGGGCATATTGTTATCCATCAACCATGCTGCACGCCAAACTAGATGACGGGCTGCATCGATATCTGCAGCCATCTGGGCGATTTTAAAAGCTGTATTTTGAAACAAGGCAATAGGTCTGCCGAATTGAATCCTTGTCTTGGCATAGTCGACAGCATACTCCATAGCTGCTCTGGCAACTCCTACACCCGCTGCCCCAACAGGTGCTCGAGTATGGTCTAGAGTCTTCATGGCGATGATAAAACCTAATCCTTCCTTGGCTAATAAATTCTCGGCTGGTACTCTGACATCTTCAAAATAAATCTCAGCGGTGTTCGATGCCCGATGTCCCATCTTATCCTCAATCTTTCCCACACTAACACCGGAAGTCTCACGGGGAACAATGATGGCACTTATGCCCCGGGCTCCTTTTTCCGGATCAGTCAAGGCAAACACCACATACCAGCTGGCGATTGCCCCGTTTGAGGTAAAACACTTAGATCCATTGATGATGTATTCATCACCGTTTTTTAGACATTTTCTCGGTTTGGGGAATCAAGAATTTCTTCTTTTGCTCATCATTTCCATAAAGAATGACCGGAGTGTAGGCAAGGGCATTGACCATCATTGTGGTGTACATTCCCGCACATCCGGCTGCTAGCTCTTCGCTTATTATGACTGTATCGAGTTCGGACAATCCTCCTCCTCCGAATTCCTTAGGAATGGTGCAGGTGAGAAATCCCACTTCAAAGGCTTTTTTCATCACCTCTTCTGGAAATTCTTCGCCTTTATCATATTTAGCTGCGTTGGGCTTCATCTCCAGAATTCTCTGCTCATTTCCTGAAGGGCTTTCTGCTCTTCGGTTAAACTGAAATCAATCACTCTTTCCTCCTTATATCTGATTTACACAAGAGTGCTTATACGATTATTGCAATCAGTCTTGTCTTATACTGGAAACTTTTCTTCATGTCAATCATGGAACAAAATCTCCTCACGCGCCATGAAAAAAACCGGATTACGGATATGAAAAATCCTTTCGATGATCTGCTGAGGCTTAAGATCCTTTTGGAAATCGGGCTTCATATAAAGAAGCAGCTTCGCATTTTTTGTATCTACAGATGCTTGTATGATCGAACCGGGCCTCAGATTTTTCATGAAACCATCCATAAGTGTTTTTACAGCGCCAAAGTAATTATTTTCTGCCTCTTTCCATAGGTTGAGATCCTCTGCAGCCTTCCTCACATCTTCTTGGCTGAGATCCAAAGAATAGACCAGTGCTTTGATTTGCTCAGTCAGAGCAGCCTGGGAATCATCTATCTTCCTTAACCCAGTGAACCTTATTCCTCGGGGAAGGAATTTATTGACCTGAGAGATAAATTCTTTCTCCGAAAAAATTGACGGTGATTTGAACTCAATCCACTCTCTTTTTCCCTCCATTCCCAATGGAAGAGCAGGAGGATAAACCATCTGCATCTTCGGATGAAAGCCTTTTGTAAAAGAAACTGATATTCCTGCTCTTCTGAAGCCCTGTTGTATGATTGTGTGCACATCAATATGGGAAAGAAAACGCGCAGGGTCTGTTTTCATATAAGATGCACGATATCTATGATCTATTTCCGATCGTTCTCCCAAGCTGGGAGTGTCCTCCACAGCTACAGGCACCTGTTCAACAAATCTTTTTTGGTAGAATTTTGACAAGCTGCAGCCCTGACAATCTACACATTCTCTCTCCGCGCATGTTGGACTGGCTTGTTCCCCAAGAGCCAGATGAAGTTCTTCCAACAGATGTGATTTTTTGATTCCTGTATCAATATGATCCCAAGGAAGTATATTCTTCTTATCTAAATCCAAAAGGTACTTTCTGTGATCGACGTTCTCTTTTTCAAAAGCCGCTTCCCAAGTCTGAAAACGAAAGATATCATTCCAGCTATCAAACCGTGCCCCTAGGTTCCATGCCTGGTGTAGAACGCCGTTCAAGTCTCTATCACCTCGAGAAAATACCGCCTCAAGGATAGAACTTTCCAAAGAATTTTTTTTGAATCTTACAAACGGATATTTTTTCAATCGCGATAGAATATACCTGTACTTGGCTTTCAAACCATCTTTTTCCTCCATCCGGAGCCACTGAAAGGGAGTGTGTGGTTTGGGAATAAAAGAGGAAATGCTGAGATGGATCTGAGGTGACTTATTCAAGATCTTTCTTCCTCTGTCAATTATTTCCTTCACCAGGTTCACTATTCCTGTGAGATCCTCTTCCCTCTCAGTCGGTAATCCAATCATGAAATAGAGTTTGAGCAGTGTCCACCCTTCAGAAAAGGCATTCTCAGCTGCTTCCCAGATCTCTTTATCTACCAGCTTTTTATTGATGACAGATCGCAACCTCTCTGAGCCAGCCTCAGGGACAAGAGTGAATCCAGTCTTCCGCACCTTGACAATATTCTGCACAACACCAGGTGACAATCCTTTCGGCCTGATGGATGAGAGTGATAAAGAAACTTTCTGCCTTTCCAGCTCTTTCATCAATGATCGGACGACCCCTTCTAAGTAGGGATAATCACTTATGGAAAGTGCAGTTAAGGACACATCTTCATATCCAGTAGAGCGAAGGCTCCTCAAGACTCCTGAAATCACAGAGGATGGATTTTTCACACGTGGAGGAAAATATATACTCGAGGCCTGGCAGAATCGGCATTTTTGAGGACATCCTCTGCCCACCTCGAGGGCTACTCTATCGAAGATGACTTTAATATGGGGAACCACTATATCGTCTGGGAACTGAGCCTGATGGAAAGGAAAAAGGATTCTTTTCCTGATCCGTGAAGGCGCAGAATCCGTGGATTTAACTGCACAGAGAGAAGACTCTTTGGGCCTGTAGGGAATATATAACGCCGGGACATACACTCCATCAATCTTTGCCATTTCTTTGAGAAGGGAAGTCTTATTATTAGGAAGAGATCAAAATAATGAGCGATGGGTTCAGGATTGAATGCAGCTGGTCCGCCAGCTATCACCAAAGGAAAATCCAGGTCTCTATCTTTGGCATATAAAGGGATTCTTCCTAAGTCGAGCATATTCAAAACATTGGAATAGTTGAGCTCATAAAGGAGAGAAAAACCTAAGATATCGAACCGATCGAGAGGAATCCTATTTTCAAGCGATAAAAGAGGAACGCCTCTCCCCCTCAGTTCTGTTTCGAAATCGTCCCAAGGAGCGAAAACACGCTCAGCCAATATGGAGGGTTGGTTGTTAAGGATATAATAGAGAATTTTCTGTCCAAGATAAGACATTCCCACTTCATAAAGGTCAGGAAATGCCAGAGCCACCTTTACCTTAACGCGTCGAGGATCTTTTGTTATGGAATTCCACTCCCCTCCCAAATATCGTCCTGGCTTCTCTACATTTTCAAGAATCTTTAGTATTTCAGCCTTATAATTCATTTCAGATCCACAATTCGGAATGGTAGCCAGATCACACGTTTACAAATCTTCTCATTTTGACATTCAATACGAGAGAAACTGCCAAATAATTAGTGAGAAGAGAAGAACCGCCATAGCTCACCAAGGGTAGGGGCACTCCTGCGATTGGAAAGAGTCCGATGGTCATAAAAACATTGATACCAAATTGGAAAGTAATCGTTAGAGCAACCATAAAAATTATATAGACTCCTGTCCGATCTCTCGCTTTTATTACAGACTGAAAAAGACGCGACAGGAACAAAAAATAGCACAAAAGCATGGTAACCACACCCATAAATCCAAATTCTTCTCCAATCACAGAGAGAATAAAATCCGTATGTCGAGCGGGGAGAAATCTCAACTGACTTTGAGTTCCTTTTTTATAGCCCTTCCCTAAAAATCCCCCCGAACCAATGGCTATCTTTGATTGAATTGAATGGTAACCTGCTCCCAACGGATCTTTTTCTGGCGAGACTAGCGTGGTTATTCTCTCCTTCTGATAATCCTTTAAAAACACGCTCCATCCTACGATCCCAATCAGAAGACCTAAAATGACAAGAATAATAAGCGTTTTTCTTCCCATTCCAGCTAATATGAATGCGGACATAAGGATGGGAATATAGGTCAGAGCTGTTCCTAAGTCTGGCTGTAGGGCAATCAGAACTACTGGCGCAAAAACAAAAAGACTGCTCAATAAAGCCTGCCCAACAGTAAGATATTCTCTTTTATAATTTGAGAAAATATTTGCCAGGACCAATATCACTATGATCTTTGCGATTTCGGAGGGCTGAATCCAGAAAAAAGGCAAAACGATCCAACTCTTGGCTCCAGATGTCAGTGTGCCGAAAAGCAAAACTCCTGCAAGAATACTGACGGTCACCACATAGAAGTAGAAGGAATAATTGACCAGTGATCTGTAATTCACAGAGAGAAAAAGAAAAAGGGCAGAAAGACTTACAACGATCCACACCAATTGTTTCAGTGCATAATTTCCGTATAAATGATGCGAACTGCTGTGAATGAAGGCCAACCCTATCAAAGAATTAAGGACCAAAAGCCCAATAAGGATCCAGTCAATATTTCTCAGTTGATTCCTATCTATCATAGTTTTCTCTAAATAAATGGAACAATTCGCGCGCAAGAGGAGCAGCCGTCGCTCCACCCATACCCCCATATTCCACGAGTATAGTGACCACAATCTGAGGATTATCTTTCGGCGCAAAACCTGTGAACCAAGAATGAGTTTTTACTATTTTACTCTCTACTCCCAGTTTTTTGGCTGTTGCAGAACTCACGAGTTGAGTTGAGCCCGTTTTTCCGCATACATCAAATCCATCCACTCGAGATCCCCTGCCTGTGCCTCCATCATTGACTGATTTCCACATTCCCCTTATGACTTTTTCAAACGTGTCTGGTTGAATAGCAACAAGATCCGTATCTTCACGAAATAGAGTCTTTTTCTGATACAGATAAGGGATAACTTTCTTTCCCCGATTTGCAATACAAGCAGTGTATAATGCCACTTGAATAGGAGTGACGGTTATCGGACCCTGCCCGATGGAAACAGATATCGTTTCTCCAGGATACCAGGGCTCTTCCTTCACTCTTTTTTTCCAGTCAGGATCAGGCACAAGCCCCATTTTCTCCCCATGAAGATCAATCTCTGTCTTTTTTCCAAAACCGAGCATCCGGGAATAGTGAGCAATTTTTTCAATCCCCATAGTTTTTCCTACCTGGTAAAAATAAATATTGCACGAATTTTTTATACCATCGTAGAGATTCATCGAGCCGTGCCCCCCCCTGAACCAACATGCCCGAGGATTTCCGTATAAATTGATTGATCCACTGCAGTAGTAGGTCTTCCATTCGCTCACTGCCTTTGATTCCAATGCGCCAAGAGCCAGAGCCAGTTTAAAAATGGATCCTGGAGCATACAAACCTCTTATGGCTCTATTTTCTAAGGGAAATTCAGGACTCTGGATAAGGTCAAGCCATTCATCAGGAGTAAAGCGATTGATAAATTTATTGGGATCAAAGGTAGGAAAACTCGCCAGAGCAAGGATCTCTCCCGTATCCGGTTTCAAAATCACTACCGCCCCTTCTCGCCCTTCTAGGAGCTCATCTGCTTTTTTCTGTAGTCTAAAATCCAGAGTGAGCCTTATATCTTCTCCTGGTGATGGATTTATCCTGGAGATCTCTTCTCTCCTTCGTCCCACACTGTCTACAACCTCAAGAATTCGTCCCTTTTGCCCAACCAGCTTTTCTTCATATTCTCTTTCAATCCCTGTTTTACCGACAAGATCTCCTTGCTGTCTGCCTTTGTACAAGCTCTGCATCTCTGCCTGAGAGATTTCTTGAAGATACCCAATGACATGGGCAGCCAACGACTTATAAGGATAGTATCTTTTTGGCTCAGATTGAATGATCAGCTCTGGAAATTCTATAGTTCTTGCCTTGACTTTGGAGACCTCCTCTAATAACAAATTATCTTTGACCACGATAGGTTGAAAGAGAGGCAAATCCTTATACTTATCGATCCTCTCTTTTAGAACCTCTGGTTCAAGCTCTAAGAGTGTTGAAATTTTCTGACATGATTGCTCGAAATCCCTACAATTTTCTCTGATTATAGACGCCTTGAACGATGCGATGTTCGTTGCAAGAATTTCTCCGTTTCTATCCTTAATCAAGCCTCTCTGAGGAGGAAGCGTCATTTCTCGAATACGATTCGCTTCAGACTGCTTCCAAAACTTGTTGTGATCGAGAATCTGGATCTTCCAAAAGGAAATCAAGAGGATGAAGAAGATAACAAGGACACCAAATCGCGTGAGTTGTACTTTATTATGAAGGGGAGAAAGGTCTTCGTAAATTTTTTTTTCTCTCATGAGTTAGTCCAGGATAAGGTTTTTCTTCTTTCTCAATTGATAAAAGACTGTAGCTCCCAAAGAAGCCGTGAGCAATGGCTGGAAAAAGAGCAATCCCCCTCCTGTATTCACCCTCACTGAAAAAATAAAGGAATACAGCCCTGCCCAAATCAACAATTCCACGCAATTGAGGATGAGGATAAAGAAGAAGCTGCGCTTTAGAGGTGTCACGTTGATCTTTCCTGAAAAGTATCCTGCTAAAAATCCCATGATTGTTTTGGCGATTCCTGCAACGCCGAAAACACTTATCGAAAAAGAGTCTTGGATAAGGCCACAAAATGCGCCTAAGCATGCACCATATATCTCTCCTTTTTCAATGGCAAAATAGATCACCACCAAACTAAAAAAATTGAACAGATGGAGCAAAGACAAGGATATTTTTCCAAGAACAGAATAGAGAAGAAATGCCACAATCACTGATAGAACCATCCAAAAAAAATCTTTCATCTGATAATCTTAAAAAAATTCTTTCGTATCGACAGTGATTATAGCAAGGAGATCTATGTCTTGGATCTTGAAAGTAGGCTCAGCCTGAACTGTTTTAAAGAGTCCTTCCTTTTCAACAACAGATGTCACTCTCCCTACCTCTATCCCTGGAAAATATATTCCATCAAAGCCAGCAGTGACAAGACGATCCCCCTCAGCAATCACAGCATCTGTGGACAGAATGAATTCTAATCGGCATTTCCCGTTTCCTTCCCCGATCAACACTCCAGGCACCCCTTTTCCTAAGGGAACAACCGAAACCCCACTTTCTGTATCTGTGATCATCTGCACCCTCGTTTCTTTGAAGGATATTGGATCTACGATACGCCCCACAAGATGACCATGTTTATCGAGGACAACCATGTTTTTTTTCACTCCATCCAGAGAACCCTTGTTTATAACAAGAGATTTCCACACATTGCTGGCGTCCATCCCAATAACCCGTGCAGGCAAGACACTTTTTTGAAGCTCAAAAAAAAGATCAGAGATGTCCTTTTCAGTCTTATATATTTTGAGCACGCTTTGCAGAAGATTCATTCTCTGCCTCAGAAAAAACACTTCTTCTTTGAGACTTTCGTTTTCTTTGTGAACGTGGACAAGTCCAACATAGTTCTCCCAAAAGCCACCGATTCCCCGAAAAAAAGAGACCACTCCATGTTGAAGAGGTGAGAAGATAGAAAAAACGATTCTTTTGAAATAATTGTCCTCTTCCCCCATGGGGACTTGAACTGAAATCAGGATTAATTGGAAAAGGACTAGAGATAAAAGAACGATGAAATTTATTCTCTTTTTCCAAAAAAAGAACATAAGACTGTCACCCTTAATTACTCTGTATTATCCATGAAATCATTCATCCACTTTTTAGGATTAAGCCAAGTTTACTGATGTTTAAAGAACGTCGGTGAATATTTTAAAAAAAATTGTTTAATTGAGTCAATTGCATGGATTTAAATACACCTTAAAGAAATCTAAAAGATTCCAGGAATATTTGCGCCTCTTTTATTGACATCGCTATTGTGCACACTTATATTCTTAGAGAGGAGGGGAACATGTTAAAAAAAATTTCAACCTCAGGCAAAATTGTCTATCTTCTCTCTTTATTTGTCTTTATCGTTTCTCTCCTCTCCATGTAGTGTTCCCGAGAGTGAGATACTCTTGCCGAAACTGCCCGATCAAAGTTGATCCAGCCTCCTAAATGGTGGGTTACTCTTCCCCGTTCAATCTATCTTAAATTTGACAAGGCGGAAACCAATCAAGAATGGTATGAAGTTTACAGGCTTCTCGAAGACACTTATGCTATTTATGTACCATTTCAATTCGAACAAGCGATCAGCTACCTTCTGACCAGAAAGTGTAGATCCAGATACTTGGAGAATTCCACCGGTAAAACCAACAAGCCTCCTGTAAGATGGGATGATACTCGATCTTGGAAAAAGGTCGATTGAGGTGATTCACACTACTGGACACTCCCCGGATTCCATCTGTCAGCTGGACAAAAAAAACCGAATACTCTTCTGTGGTGATATTTATTATTCAGGCCCGCTTTATGCCTTCGAGAAAGATGTCAACATCAAAGACTACATGTCATCCCTTGAAAAGCTCATAAAACGGATTGACGAATATGAATATATGTGCCCTTCACACAATGAACCTTGGGTGCACAGCACTATTCTCCCCCAGGTCTTGGATACCTTTAAGGACATCATGAGAGGAAAGGGGAAATATTCAGAAGGAGAGGGCATTCGCCGCTACTATTTTGGAGCTTTTGATATTATCGTCAATGCAGAGATGATAACCAAAAAAAAGAGACATGAAATTATTAGAAAAATATGATGCTTACCTAAATTAAGGATATTTTTTTCAACAGTTCAAAATCATCAAGCATTTTACCAGCACCCAGCACAACGGTTGTCAAGGGATCCTCCGTAATAAAGACCGGCAGTTGTGTTTCTTCACGAATCCTTTTGTCTACGTTCTTAAGCAGGGCTCCTCCTCCGGTGAGAACAATCCCACGATCTATGATGTCTGCAGACAGCTCTGGAGGTGTCTTCTCGAGGGCTATCCTGACAGCATTGATTATAGCTGAAACCACATCTTCGAGGGCTTCTCTTATCTCCTGATCATCGACGACAATTGTTTTAGGAATTCCCTCCCTTAGATCTCGTCCCTTGATCTCCAGAGTCATCGGTTCTGTGCATCTTTACCTGCTCTGCGGTCCTCTCCCCTATCAATAGATTGTACTTCTTCTTGATATACTGGATGATACTTTCATCCATTTCGTTGCCGGCGATGCGGATAGAATGGTTAAAAACAATCCCGTTGAGAGAAATGACTGCTATATCGGTTGTCCCTCCTCCGATATCGACGATCATATTCCCTGTGGGCTCGGATATTGGGAGTTCCGCACCAACGGAGGCAGACATGGGCTGCTCCACAAGATACACTTCGGATGCTTTGGCTCGCATGGCGACGTCCTTTACAGCCCGACGCTCGACCTGAGTAATTCCTGTAGGTATCCCGACAACTATGCGGGGCCTGAGCAAAAAACCTCTGTTGTTAGTGGCTTTTTTTATAAAAAAATCCAGCATTTTTTTTATAAAAAAATCCAGCATTTTTTCTGCAATCTCAAAATCTGCGATGACGCCATCTCTCATCGGTTTGATAGCGAGGACACTGGTAGGAGTCTTTCCCAACATATCTTTGGCCCGCTTCCCTACGGCTTCTACTTTTCCATTCTGCTTGTTCATGACAACGATAGACGGCTCCTGGACTATGATTCCTTTCCCTTTAAGATAGACGAGCGTGTTTGCGGTTCCGAGATCGATGGCCAAGTCACAGAACACCCTTCCTTTCAACCAATCTAATAAGCTCATCTTTGTCCTTTTTTAGCTCCACACTTTATTTAGCATAAATTCCTGTATCAAGCAAACAAAATTTATCATTCGAATCTATCTTGTCTCCGGTGTTCAATAAGTCTCTCAGCGCCCGGAAAAAAGATGAATACTTCTATTTTTCTCTTGATTTTTATGATTGCAGAATATATATTCAAAAAAAATTTTATTTCATAAGAAGGAGGAAGGCATGAGCAACCAATCCTTCAAGCCTTATGTTTCCCCAGATCAATCCATGAAGGAGATTTCCTTTAAAGCAATTTTCTTGGGAATCATCATGGCCATTATCCTTGGTGCTGCAAATGCATACTTAGGACTCTTAGTTGGAATGACCGTCGCTGCAACTTTCCCCGCAGCTGTTATTGCCATGGCAGTTCTCCGTCCATTGAAAGGAACAATCCTAGAAGAAAATTTAGCTCGTACCACTGGAGCAGTCGGTGAAGCATTAGCCGCAGGAGCCATATTCACTATACCTGCCTTTTTGATGACAGGGGTGTGGCAGAAATTCGACCTCTTCAAATCCTCCCTTCTCATGCTTGTGGGCGGTATTCTGGGTGTATTCCTGATTATTCTGGTCAGACGCACTCTGGTAGAAGATGCGGAACTCCCTTTTCCTGAAAGTGTGGCCTGTGCGGAAATGGTCAAAACTGGACAAAAAGGAGGGTCCAATGCTGCCTATATGTTCTGGGCCATGGGATTGGGAGGTTTGATCGAATTCTTTACCAGTGATAACGGGATACGAGTTATCGATCCCTACGTGAGAGCTGTGTTCAAGATTCCTGGCTTATCGCGCATCTCTTATCTCGATGGAGACAATAACCTTGTTTACAAAACTCCAGAGAGTATCAAAGGGAGGATGTTCATTGAATCTCCCGCGGCAAATGCAGCCATGACAGGAGTCGGATACATTATCGGACCCAAACTGGCAGCCTTAACCTTCTCGGGAGGAGTGCTGGGATGGCTCTTTCTCATGCCCATCCTCCTTTTCTTAAGCGGAGACTTAGGAACGATCGTAGCCGAATTTGATGGCAACTGGACAGACATGGCAGTCTCAGCCTACAACGCCCAAATCAAGCCTATTGCAGTCGGTGCTATGCTTGTCGGTGCTTTTTATACCCTCTTCAAGATGAGGAAGAATCTTGTAACAGGGATAGGTCGTTCCATTTCCGATGTCAGACAAGTCCGATCCGGAGGCAATGTGGAAACCATACGAACAGACAGAGATTTGCCTTTCACCACGATCGTCCTGTCAATCCTGGCGCTTATCATACCGATGATTGTCTTGTACAACATCTTTACCAAAAATATAGGTTCTGCTCTGGTTTCCGCACTGGTCATGATCGTCATGGGACTTCTCTTTGCTGCCGTTGCTGGCTATCTTGTGGGGATCATCGGCTCCTCCTCCAACCCTATCTCAGGACTGACTCTCACCACTTTGCTCATTGCTGCCTTGATGATGGTGCTGATGGGACAGAGAGGAAATGAGGGGATTGCCGCTGTTTTGGGAGTAGCTGCAGTTGTATGTTGCGTAGCAGGAGTAGCTGGTGACATGATTCAGGACTGGAAGGTCGGACATATCCTTGGAGGGACACCCTGGCGTATGCAGATCGGTGGACTCATAGGCGTTACGGCCGCTGCGTTGACCCTGACCTTCTCTCTCCAGCTCCTTCATAACACCATGAGAATTGGCAGTGAAGCTCTTCCTGCTCCACAAGCCGGATTGATGGCGATGATGTCCAAAGGAATCGTAGCTGGAGAGATGGCCTGGCCGCTGGTTGTGGCAGGAATGCTTCTCGGAGTAGGACTCATACTCATAGGATCGCCCTCTCCCATGCTGATTGCAGTCGGTATGTATCTCCCGTTCCGAGCCACTGCATGCATATTTTTCGGCGGAGTAATCAAATATTTCCTAGATAGGTCCGTAGGGAAGAAAAGGCCAACTTCTAAAGGGAAGGGAATCGTAGAAAACATCGGGCTGTTGCTTGCATCGGGACTGATCGCTGGACAAGCAATATTGGGAATCATTACAGCTGCTTTGGAAGGAGCAAAAGTCAGCATGCCAGAGTCTATTGATAATCCTTGGCTTGCCTTGGTGATTTTCTTCATTCTCGGTTTTATCCTTATATATTTTCCATATAAAAAACTTGTCAAATCAGGAGAAACCGGAAAAGAAAGCGAGGGGATAGAAGTTTAAAGCCTCTAGATGTACCGAGATCTGTATCGAGTGAAGAAACGAAAGGTCAATGAGAAGGAGATCAATCTCCTCGATCTGATTCCCGTTCAAAACTTACAATCGAAAAAGAGCGAGGAGGGACTGTTTACGCTTCTCAAACCTAAATTCTCTCATCCCTTGCTAGTCAAACACCTGCTACCCCGGTTAAATAGACCTCACTTCAAGGTCAAGCTCGACGAGATAGGCTCTTTTATATGGAACCTCTGCGATGGGAAAAACACTGTCAAGGAAATCGGTTTGCAGTTGAAAGATAAATTCGGAGAACGAGTCGAACCACTCTATGAACGCCTCGGTTTCTTTTTTCAAGACCTTGAAAAAAACAGATTCATCACCTTCAAGAACTTATAATATCGTTCCAAATCAGTCGCTTTTGACACGGCTTTGCCAAACTAAGAACGATTCAACGGTACCACTTCCAGTGAACCACAGCAGTCCTTTTTGAACTCTTCGGTTCAAGATTTATCCTTTACGGAAAAAAAGAATTCTTTTAGAATATGTAGTAAGGAAAATGGAAGAAAAAGAAGATCCTATTTTCGAAATCGTGACCATCGGAAATCCCGTGCTCACCCAAAAGTCTGAAAAAATTGAGGACATCGACCAGGAAATCAGGGAATTGGCCCAAGGCATGGTTCGAACCATGTACGCAGCCCCTGGCATCGGACTTGCAGCTCCCCAGGTGGATCGTGGCATTCAGCTTATCACCATTGACCTCTCAGTTGGAGAAAAGAGCAATGATTTGATCATCCTTGCCAATCCAGAAATCCTTCACCAAGAAGGAGAATCGATCCTTGAGGAAGGATGCCTCTCCGTTCCCGGAGTTAACGAAAAAGTCACAAGACCTTATCGGATTGTCGTTAAGGGCATGGATCTTGACGGAAAGGAAAGAATTTTCGAGGTTGAGGACCTTTTGGCCCGGGTGTTCTGTCACGAAATAGACCACGTCAACGGAAAGCTTTTTATCGATCATCTTTCTCCTCTGAAAAAGAGCCTTATCCGAAAAAAATTGCAAAAACAAAGGGAAAAAGACGAATTTAAATGAGACTCGTTTTCTTCGGCAGCCCCGCTGCTGCGGTCCATTCTTTGAAAAATATATTGGAAAAAGGCCACAGCATCGAGCTCGTCATAACTCAACCTGATAGACCAGCCGGGAGAGGAAAAAAAATAGCTCATTCACCTGTAAAAAAATTTTCAATGGCGCACAATATTCCCGTCTATCAACCTGAGAGGATCCGTAAGGACCCTATTGCACTGGAAAAAATCAAAGATATCAATCCAGATTTGAATGTCGTGGTCGCTTATGGCCAGATTATTCCAAAATCTATTATCGATCTTCCTAAATACAACTCCATCAATGTGCACTTCTCGCTTCTTCCTGAATACAGAGGGGCTTCTCCAGTGCAGTGGGCAGTTTTGAACGGAGAGCAGAAGACAGGCGTGACCATTTTCGAATTGAATGAAAGGATGGACGAAGGCGACATCCTGGCCAAAAAAGAGACGCAAATTTATCCGAGTGAATATGCCTACGAATTGGAAGGTCGTTTAGCAGAGATTGGAGCTGAACTCCTCTGCGAAACCATCAATAAAATAGGAAGAATTCCTCACGAAAAGCAGGACCATTCCAAAGCCACTTATGCTCCAAAAATAAAAAAAGAGCAAGGAAGGATTGACTGGAGCCAAAACGCTGTTTGGATAGACAGAAAAGTAAGGGCTTTCACTCCCTGGCCGTCTGCCTTTTCCTATCTTGAAAAAAAAAGAATAAAAATACTCAAGGGAAGAGACCATCCCCAGAAAATTCTTGACGCTTTACCAGGAGAAGTCCTCTGCATCGAAAAAGAGGGGCTCAAAGTAGGGTGCGGTCAGGGAAGCGTCTATCTCATCGAAGAGCTTCAGCCAGAGGGCAAGAGAGCAATGAGCGCTCATGCCTTCACTCTCGGAGAAAATGTACGGCAGGGAGATAAGTTCGAATAATCAAGCTTACTTAGGGAATGTTGAGCGCAGTTCCTAACTTTGATTAACGTAAAAAATAGGATCTGAAAGAATGGTGTGAAAAAGGATGATAAGGGTTTATTCTTCTAAAAGATAATAATAAGGATTCTTTTCTTTCCCGTTGAGATGAACCTCGTAGTGCACATGAGGGCCTCGCGCTTTTCCGGTATCGCCCACCAATCCAATAGTCTCCCCTCTCTTCACTTTTTGCCCCACTTTTACCAAGTACTTGCTCAAATGGCAGTAGATCGTTGTGTAGCCAAACATGTGCTTGACCTTAATGGTTTTCCCCCCAATCTTATCACTTTGAGCCATGATGACCACTCCATCCGCAGTTGCTATTATCGGGTTACCGTAATGAGTGGCTATGTCGATTCCATGGTGAAAAACCCTTTTTCCTGTGAAGGGATCATCTCTCCATCCATAAGCTGAACTCAAATATCCCTTTGTAGGAAAAATCGTGGGAGTTGCGGCTAGCCTCATGGTTTGGTCTTCAAAAAAATTCGTCAAGGTATGAAGATTTTTTTCGATGAGATCAGCTTTCTGGCTTATCTCTTCTAAATTCTCGAGCTTAAGATCTTGGGAGGTTGTTGGAGGGCTAATTTCTTGATCATTACTGAATCCCCCAATCCCAGGCTCTCCTTCCAGGGTGTCTTGGGATTTTAGGCCAGCCATTACATTCAGTTTCTTGGCATAGCTTTCAAATTGATTGATGGTTGATTGAAGACTGTTTATAGTCTCCTGATATTGAGCAAGAGTCTGTTTCTGTTTGGCATTCTCATCTTTGAGGGTTTTGTATTTCTTTCGTGTCACATTCATTGTAAAATAATCGGTAAGAAAAAAAGCAAGTACCAAGAAAAGGAAAATTGCGATTCCGAGGGAAATCTTGGCGGACTTTTTGGATATGGAAAGAGTTTTCGACTTGGCTTTGTTGTGCGGTATGATGATAAGGGAGAGGAACTTCTTACTCATTTTTTTTACTTGAATATCACAAATAAATAACCAATGTCAAGTTTCCACGCAAAAATCTGCCCTATCCCATTGACCCACTTTTTGTCATAGAGCCGTTAGAATTTAAACAATATTTCTAAATATCTTTTTTTGCAATCGCCTTTAAAGGTGGTTTTAAGGATGATTTTTAAGTATGTTCTTTAGCCTCAAAAGGTAGCACCAGAAGCAGATCCTGCCTGGTGTTCAGGCTTTCGGGATGTTTTTCTCGATCCATCTGACAATATCTTGAGTGGAAGATCCGGGCAGAAACACTTCTGAAATCCCCATCTTTCTTAGACCTGGAATATCTTTTTCAGGAATAATTCCGCCTGCAATGACTTTGATATCAGAAATCCCCTTCTGTTTGAGAAGATCCATCACTCGTGGAAAAAGCACACTATGAGCGCCAGAGAGGATACTCAGTCCTATGACATCGGCATCTTCCTGGATGGCCGCGTTTACGATTTCCTCCGGGGTTCTTCTTAACCCAGTGTATATCACTTCGAACCCTGCATCGCGTAATGCACGGCTAATCACTTTGGCTCCTCTGTCGTGACCGTCTAAACCTGGCTTAGCGATCAAGATCCTGATTTTCTTCTCAGTCATTGATTCCTCCATTCCAGCTCATATTCAAACCCAGGACGAATTCTTCAATAGGAGGCTGGTTCTTCGTACTCTCCAAAAACTTCTTTTAAAGCGTCAACGATCTCTCCTAAAGTTGCATAGCTCTTGACGCATTTTAATATGGGCGGCATAAGATTGATACCATCCTCAGCAGCTCTGCGCAGATCGTTTAAATCTTTTTTGACCTGAGCTGAATTTCTCTTTTCTTTGACATCCTTGAGCTTCGCCAATTGCTGGTTCGCTACTGACTCATCGATCTCGAGTGTAGAGATAGGTTCATGGTCCATCTCAAAAGCATTGACACCTACAATTATTTTTTCTTTTCTCTCCACCGCCTTTTGATACCAATAGGCACTGTTTATGATTTCCCTTT
>SMTZ1_10000334_pt1 | contig 94584 bp, 84 predicted proteins | sample DeeMarSWOR136_30_FD_25667 | JGI IMG/M metagenome (IMG submission 25667) | reverse complement strand
TGGCCGTATAATACAAAAATTGGAACTGTGCAGAATTGGTTGAACTGTTTTGTAAGTATGTATCACTTTACGAGGTGCTAAAGTTGACAACCACGATTTTTTGATGATTAGAAACAATATGAATTTTATATAAAAGCTTTCTTAATCTTATATATAAATAGTAATTAGTAGGAAGGGAGATATTCCATATGTCCTAGAGGTGAACTTTCGAACATTTGGGGGAATACCTCCCGTGATTTACCTCCCCCTGTAATTCTTCTCCCTATTGTAATACTTATAAACTTTATATTATATAATATTTTCTATATAAAATTTTATTATATTCTATAATTAAGAAATATTCCATTTAGAATTATAGCATTCCAATGTTATATCATATGTCCTGCTATTATGATAAAATTATATTTATTACATTTATATTATAAATTTACGTTCTCCAGGATATTTAAGACCAATTCAGAATATAAATGTACAAAAAATTATAAATATGAGATAATTCTATGATTTAATAATAGTGAAACATATGAATAACCAGAAACAGATAAACGATTATGCAAAAGAAGTAAAAAAGTTTATGAAACAACATCGTTTGAATTTTATCAGGAATAACGAAAGAGTTAGAAGTAAACTAGGTATGAACCGTAAACAACTCTCATATACACTCCAATATCTTAATAAAACTGGTTTTTTAGAACCATGGAATCATAAAATATATCAAATATCACATAACCAAAATTAAATAGCAAATTTGTTCTGCTTTTGTAATTTATTGAAATCCAATCCATTTCAAAATTATAATGCTTTAATAAATGACAAATTAAATAATGCCTTTTAAAAGATATAGATATTAAAAAGATGAAAAATGGATGGTCATAAATAAAATAACGGATGAGAGGAAACTGAAAGGTATTTGGGAAAACCACCCATCTTTCATGTTATAATATATAAATAATATTATATATATTTTTCCAAATATAATAAATTTTGAAATAATAAATATTGAAAAAAATTAGTTAAATTAGCATAAATCATAACAATTCTTAACTGAATTTAATTTTTTATTTTATAAAATTTTAAAGAAAACGAAAAATGGATGGTCAAAGGATAAAAAAAACGGATGAGGAATGAATCCTAGATGGATAGGAAAGGATGCAACCACCCATTTTTCTAAATATATTATATAATTATCATAATATATATATTTTTTGTAATATATATTAAATAAAGGAAAAAGAGCTATTTTCCTTCAAATCTATATTTTTATTTCTAGCATATATTTGAGAATTGGAAATGCATTGGGGAATTGTTTTAAAAATTGTAATAAAAACAAATTATATGTTTTTGTCCTTGGCATGGTTATTTCAAATGTACCCCATGGACTCAATAAATTATTGTTATCTTTAGCTCTTGCTTTAATAGTGTATTCTCCTTTTAATTTCCAGGTGTGCTCAATTTTTACTTCTTGACCTGAAGAATATGGTCCCATCCAACCGGTGTTTGTTTGATCGCCCCAATCGATAAAGTAGTAAATTTTATCCTCTTCTGAATCATGTGCTTTAAAAGAATATTGATATTTTGTTCTAACTTTACCTTCTAATGGACCATTTATTGACGGTTTAGTAGGATGTGAATTATTAATGATAAAGAGCATAGGATCACCACATACTACCATTCCATAATACCATTCCTTTTCCCATTGAACGAAAGGTGATTGAGCGTCAAACCAATCCTGAAATGCTTTACCAATGCATTTTTGTTGACTAAGCGGTTCTGTAAAATCATCAAAGTTAAGCATACTTCCGCTTTTAGAAGAGGCAACTGTAATTAATCCATAACTTGTATTGAAAATATATGCTCCTGCAAGATAATTTTCATCAGTAAACCGTCCAGGTCCACAAGCAAAAAGATTATAGAATAAGACAGGAGGGTCGCGATTTTGGATATCCTCTGATAACACCCAGCCACCATGATTATAAAATTCACCAATATTATATGGGTAGCCTTCTCCAATTCCTCTATCCCATGTTCCAAAAGGGGCAGGATCGCCCTCATTAGGAGTGACATTTGTTTCATCCCCTAGATAATCATAGCTCAATCGGGTTGATTCATCAGTGTTGTAATATGGGCCATTATTTAACCAGGTTCCAATATAATTGATTGGAATTGGTTCAGGATCATAAAAAAGTCCATCTACTTTACTACCATCAAATTGACAAAATCGCGCGCTAAAACCATGTTCACCCATCCATTGGGATATTTTTACCAAAAGTCTATTTTCCCCAGATTGTAGTGTGACATTTATTTTATTCATATCCGCCTCGAAATCTCCGTATCTATTATCATATAAAATCTCATCACCATTAAGCCATGCTCTAGTGCCATCATCATATCCCATCCAGAGCTGACAGGAGATAGTCTTTGAAGCATGGACTCTTACAAAAGCATAGCATGCGCCATAGTCAGCATTATTGCAAAACTCTCTCATATTAATATAAGGATTTCCGGAATCATAGCAGGTCCAAATTTTTCCTCCCATCACTTCGCCTTCTTCTGGATTAATCATAGATTCCTCGACACCAAGATAGTTGGTTGTAAGATAGTACCAAAAATTATCTGGTATATCCTGATGAAACCCATTTAATAACCAACTACGAATGAACTGGCCTTCCTCACTTGATATGTCAGGATTTTTTATTTGATATATTAAATCATCAAATGTATTATAATTTGTGTCAGTAAATCGAGCAGAAAAAAGATAGTCGCCTCCTCCCTGGCTAATTTTACATAATAAATGATTCCAACCAGATGTCAATGAGACATCAACTTCGAACTCATCTGGATACCAACCCCCATATCGATCGTTAGTATAGACATTGATATCATTTAACCAGACCTTTATTCCATCATCGCATCCTAAAAGAAGTTTAGCTGAGCGTGATGTTGGGCTATAGATATATACATGAGAATAACTAACTGACTTAGTAGGACGCGTTCCAAAATGATGGCCACCTGAATAACTATGAGCACAGACCTGTACGAAATGATGCCCAAGGTCTAAGTTATCAAGATAGCCCTGAGCAGTTGTATTAAATCCTGAATCATCACGTATCACATTTTCTCCATATATATAGCGCAGAAAAACATCCATATCATACCAGTCTTCTTCAACGTATTCGAGACTACACCAAGGTTGTTTTAATTGACCAGTTCGATATAAATGGACCTTATTTAGATAATCATTAACTAAATTTGATTCAGAGGCATAGTTTAAAGTACTTGAATATATGCGTCCAACAAAAACCTCAGGGCCCATATCTCCATTACCAGAGGTATGAATCTCATAATCACCGTCATCATCACGGTCTTCCCAATTCCCATCTAAATCCATATAAAATAAATCACAGGGAAATACATCTCCAGATACTTCAGCCCAAGCAGTTGTAATATCGCCAATAAAAATAAAACCTGAACAACCCTCTGTATATTGTTCGATTAACCATTGTTTAATTTCTTCCGGTGAGCCGTCTGTTACTTTTTGAACAGTTACAATATATCCTTCAGCATTTAAATCATCTATATACTGATTCAGCTCAGTTAATATCAAAAAATACAAAACTTGGTCAATTAAAATAGAAATCTTCTCTGCATTTGATTGTAAATTGGTATAGTAATTAATAGGCTGCGAAAAAAATGCAGATTTTAAAGGATTTATCTTCAAATATTCTTCATATTTACCAGGATTTTTACCATCTGGTGAATACCATTGTAATTTTTTTATAAAACGACCATCCTGATAAATATTTTCTAAAGACTCTACTTTATCATATGTTAATATATTATTAGTGATGCTATCACTAATAACTATTGTTTTTTCATTCAAATTAAAAAATGAAGATATTGAGATTACTATAATTATTGTTACAACAATTTTTAATTTTTTATTCATATAATTATCACTTGCCCTTAGAGATATTTTTTATTTAACATAAAAAATATAACAATTTTATACTATATAAAAATATTATTTATAAAAAATTGCTTTTTTATTATTAATATTGTAAATCAGGATGGAATATAATCTATTAAAATTGAACAAAATATAATTGGCTTTTATACAATAATTTGTAATCCATAAATATATGAGAAAGCAAGCATTAAAAAAACATATGTGATATTATGAAATATTATGATAAAAAAATTTAGAATACAATTAATCACTATTCTCATAATATTGATTATACCTATTTTTCTAATTTATTCATACTATGCTGATGTTGAAGCATTAGATAGTACTAAAGTCACAATAAATGATATTCGTCTTCTGGAAATTGGTCTAACTTCTTGTGATTTAAAAATTTATATTACTTTTTATAATCCCTCTGGCCGGGATATTTCCGAATTAACTGCAGTTTTTGATATATATATTGCTAATAATTATGTTGGAAAAGGTAGTCTATCAAAAGTTTCTATCTCTCCACAGTCAAGTGCAGTAAAAGACACAACAGTTACAATTTATTATGCAAATGTTGCTGCTGCCGTAGTTGATGGAATAAAAAAAGGAAACTTTGATCTAGCTATTAAAGGAACGGCAAGTGGAAATGTATTATTTGGTTTTTTAACAGTGTCAGATAAATTTGAAGCAACAAAACCCTATCCATAAAATTTTTTTAATTTTTTCTTCCCATACTTTTATTAATTCATGCTTTGTTTTAAATAATATAAGGTGAGTGATATTATTTCAAAAGAATATATTGGAGATAAATTTCAACAACAGACTAAATATTATCGGAACAAATTAGACAATGGACCAGATTGGTCTATTAGACCAGACATCTATAAGCACTACCCAAATAGTTTAAAAATAAAGCTTCCCTCACCAAAATCTACTTCTACAGATTCACTTGATGTTGTAATTCAAAATCGAAGAAGTATCAGGGATTTTTCAAAAAAAGCATTGACAATGAATCAACTTTCATATCTTCTTTGGGCTTCAACGGGTATTAATAAAAAAGAATATGGTTTTGAATTAAGAACTACTCCTTCTGCAGGAGCATTATATCCTATAGAAACCTATCTTGTAATAAATAATGTTAAAAATATTTCACAGGGCATTTATCACTATAACATTAAAAATCATTTTCTTGAGGAAATTAAAACCGGAGATTTTCGGACAGAAATTTCAAAAGCAGCACTAGATCAAATTATGTGTTATCAAGCTGCGACAGTTTTTATTTGGACTGCGGTTTTCAACCGTTCAAAATGTAAATATGGTGAAAGAGCATATCGTTATATCTATCTTGATGCTGGCCATATTGGAGAAAATCTTGCCTTAAGTGCTACTAGTTTGAAACTGGGAAGTTGTCAAATTGCTGCACTTTATGATGATGAGGTCAATAAATTAATTGATATTGATGGAATAAAAGAAAGCACTGTTTATCTTAGTGTTGTTGGTATCCCTTATAATGTAAAATAGATTTCTACTCCCAGCTTTAAATATTTATTTTTTTGTTATAGGACATACTCCTCCGCTTAAAAATCCATATTCTCTATTAAGCATATTTCTTAATTTACTAAAAAAATAGATGTGGGCTGATATACCCATTGATAGATATTGGAATCATTTGATTTGTTCCATTTATTGCAAAGTTTCCTTCTAAACTTATACCAAAATATTCCGGAAACATTCTGCCCGTACCAGAAAATATTAATCTAAGATAAGGAATTCTTATTTGAGTTGATATACAAACTTCTTTTTTTGATATTACTACACAAGGTTTCATATCTTTTTCGGCAATTAATTTTTTGTTTTCGCCTGTAACGCCGTAAATGATGCATTTTATATCTTTTGCCTCAAGAGGAATGCTACTTGGATTAAATATCTTAAAATTGATCATTGTAATTAGCCCCCTCAGTCTAATTTTAAATTCCCCAAATAATGAAAAATCAAATGAGTCATTATTTAAATTAAGTAAATCAGATAGACTTGGAACATCAATCACTGCTATGGTTGATAACTTTATTGATTGAGATAAACTGGCAACAGTTATCATTGCTTCTCCGCTTACATCTATTATAATACTTTTTGAGTTTAATGCTTCATAATTAATAATTCCTGATACATCAATATTCAGTTTCCCTTGAGGTTCAAGATTTCCACCTTCTAGATTGATAGATCCAACAGGTTTATCGTCTTCTGTTTTTAATTTTATAAATATATCATTGACAATAAATTCTATATTACTTGGATTTGAAATTTCGACATCAGCAACAAATTTTAATCCTTCTTCTGTTATCTCATTAATTCCACCATGGATTTTTATTTTAGGAATTGTTATATTATCTAAAAAATCTTCAATAGAGAGAACAACTTTTGCTTTAACTGGTATTATCTTTTCAATAAATCCAAGAAATTTAACTCCAAAATCTGCAATTATTGTATTAACCAATATTTTTGGTACATCCCCTTGAAGCTCAATGTTGTCCTTTAATTTAAAAGATTTTTTTGCATTTGATGGTATAACTCCTCCATTGAATGAGTAACTAAAAAAATCTTCACCATCCTCTGCCTTGCTAACTATCTCAACATTTTTAAGAATTAAATCAAATGAATTCTTATTAGATATATCAATTAATGTATCTAGTTTAATTTCTTTAGAAGTTAAATCTGCAATTTTTATTTCAGCTTCTAAATCGGGTGCACTAATTGTAAAAAAAAGAAAAATAAAGAAACCACTTATTATAAGATTTAATATAATTAGTATTAGTACAAATACAATTTCTATATTTGTTTTCATTCGAAATCCCAATATAATATAAAATAATTTTTATAATATATATATTTTCTTAATAATCATTGAAAACATTTTTTACTACTTGTTTTTCATTCTCTTAAAAATGATATCTAACTGCTTGCCACCAGAAATTTAAAAAGGATTTCTTTTTTACCATGAAATTATAACGACTACCCTAACATATAACATTGATTTAGTAATAATACATATATTTGGCAAAATTATAAATAAATTCGACACACAACTATTTTAATCCTGATAAATAATTAAAAAGAAGAAAATTTAAATTATAGGCCATCATATTAATATTTTAATGAAAGTAATTATTGTTGGAGGGGGTTTTTGTGGTGCTCTTGTAGCAAAAAAACTGGAAAAATTTAAGAATATATCTACAACTTTGATAGATAAAAAATCCTACTTTGAGTATCAGCCAAGTCTTCCTAAGGTTATTTATAAGCCATCCTATATATCAAAAATTAGAAAACAGTATTCAACATTTTTAAAAAATACAAATATTATCGTTGAACCAATAACAAAAGTATCAAAAAATTATATTGAAACGACAAAAAGTAAAATATCTTATGATATTTTAGTTGTATCAACAGGCATAGAGTATCCAGTATTTCTTAAAAATAAAAAAAATGTTCATATCCTAAAAAATGGATATGAGACATTAGAAATATCAAAAAAAATCAAAAATTCAAGCCATGTATTAATTGTTGGAGGAGGGGTTATTGGAACAGAAGTTGCAGGTGAAATCGTTGAAAAATTCCCAAATAAAAAGCTTACAATTATTCATTCAAAAAATAAATTTTTAAATAGATTGCCTATAGATTCATCTGAATACGTTCTCAACTACTTCATAAAAAATGGAGTAGAGATAATTTTTGAAGATAAGGTTATTGAAAATAAAAAGGGAGTTTTTATTACAAAAAAAGGAAGAGAAATAAGTGCTGACCTCTGCATTTGGTGTGCAGGAATAAAATATAATCCTTATTTTATGAAAAATTTTTCTAATATTTGTTTTTCAAAAAGAAATGCTATGAATGTTAATGATTACTTACAATTAAAAGGTTTTAAAAACATTTTTATTGGTGGTGATATAACAAGTATAATAGAAGAAAAAACTGCGAGAAAATCAGAGTTACATGCAAAAATCATTGTAAATAATATTAAAAACATGCTTCATAAAAAGCCACTTGTAGCCTATAGAACTGGCACTTCACCTATGGTTATAAGCTTGGGAGACTGGCGAGGTATCATCATTTACAAATATGTTTTTCCCGGACTTTTTATACCAGGGATTTTAAAATGGCTTATACAATGGTGGTTTATTAGGAACCTAAAATAATAGTATAATTTTCAAAGTTGATCTAAAACAACTATATTTATTAAGAAAAACTAAAGAAAATATTTTTTAAATGTTTTCATTTAAAGGTAATTTGTAGTTTTTAATTGAGCTTCAATTCCACCTCGTGGCATATTGACATCAATTTTTACAATGTTTCCTACGGCTGGTGAATAGTGGTATTCAAAAAAACCACCAAGCAAAGATTTTATCAACCATGCATCGAAGGTTCCTGCTTCAACGGTTACACTTTCTTGATAAAGACAGGTAAATGCAAAAGGTATCCAATCATAATGAGTTGAAATAATAATTGGAATCTTAATTAGACCAAATATTCCTCCTAAGTTAAAATTTGTAATTACATCTATTTCTGGCATATTCCAGAGTTTTAATACATGTAAGGGAAAATCAAATAATGGGAAGGAGGTACTTAAGTCAGCGTTAGCAGTAATCTTAACCAATATTGGAAAATTTATTGGTATTGGATGAATTTTTATAGAGGTCAGACCTGTTATTTCAGCATTAAAATCTTCAATTTCTAAATTTGATTTACCAAAAATAATTGTTCCTTTGAGGTTAGTCCATGTTGGATTAATTGTTCCACTAAAATATAAAACCAAACTACCAAGTGGCAAAGTGATTTCATAATTTGCGGTGATCTCTCCAGTGATATCTACCTTATAACTACTGCCACTAGTATCTTTAACAGTCCATTTAAAATCATCAATTTTTCCAACCATTTTGATATTTTTCCCTTCGTATGTAAAATTAACCCAAAATTCACTAACAGTATAAGTCCAGCTATCTCCGTTATTCCAAATGGGAACGTCATCGTCATAATTGGTGGATTCTTTTATAAGATCTATTTGTTCGGCAGATACTAAAAAACTTGGAATTACAAGCATACAAACTAGAATCGATATGATTGTTTTTTTACGCAATTAATTTCCCCCGATTGTTAATATTATATATTTGTAATACTTCGGGTGGATTTAAACTTTTTTTATTTATTATATTTATTGTTATATTTATTTGTAAAGAACAGTATAACTGACATTATTGAATATTTAGATTTGATTAGTAATATTTTTATAATTAATATATCATATAGAAGGATAAATTTGTGGAGGTAATAATTTTGAAGAAAATAAATAAAATCAACCTTTTATTAAAAAATGGAATAATTGTATTTGTTTTAATTCTTGGTTCTTTTACACATATTACTGCTTCAACTTCATCAATTTTAAATAGTGATGAAGCTGTAAACTATACTGTTGAAAAACTATCAATAGAAAAGAATGAAGTTCTCTTGTATGTTTTGGGTCCTGTAAATAAAGGGGAAGAAGTCTTTAGTGGTAAAGACCATATCATAGATGCGCCTGAAAAAGGATACATAATCTATATTGATCTTTATCCAAGAGCAAATTTATTTCATCCAGTTAAATATGTTTTTTTATCAGAAAATAAAGAAAAATTAATTGTTATAGATGCAATGAGCCCACCAAAAAATTTAGCAGAGTATAAAATGGTTGAAACACAGATCGGGGACTTATTGTTATCTGCTAAAAATCGAAGAGCAATTGTACCAAAAGAAAATAATCCTATTTCGATAGAAAGATCATCTGATTCCAGATGGGCTGTTCTAATGAATGGGGGGTATGCCGCTGGTAGTAATCATGTTCGTTATTGGAATGATTTATCTAATATTTATATAACTTTAGTTGATGTTTATGGTTATCCAGATGAAAACATCATTGTTCTTTGTTCTGATGGATTAGATCCTACCCCTGATCAATCAAACGGCCAAAACTCAGACCCAGATTTAGATGGTGATGGGGATAATGATATAATGTATTCATGCGTTCTATCAAACATAGATGAGGTTTTTGCAGATTTGGCAAATAATCTAACACAGGGAAACGAGTTATTTATTTTCCAAACCGATCATGGAAATACCCTTGGCGGATGGGACTCTGTATTTAACCTTTGGAACATGGAAGAATTAACAGATGCCCATTTTGCAGAGCTATTAGATGCATTGCCTGACTGTGAGATAATATGCACCTTCGAACCATGTTTTTCAGGTGGATTTTTAGATGATGTTGTAGTCCCTCCAGGTCCAATAGTTGCGTCTTCTGCTTGTCGCCATGATGAATATTCATGGGCTATGGATAATCTTGAATATGATGAATATGCATTTCATTGGACCGCTGCAGTTAACGGTTATGATGCTTATGGAGAACCAGTAGATGCAGATTTTAATCAAGATGGGACTATTTCTATGGATGAGGCATTTATATATGCAGAAGCAAATGACGCTCAAGCTGAAAGCCCGCAGTATGGTGATTATCCAGAAGGTATTGGAGAATTATTTACACTGTGGCCTGGAAGTGAACCACCAGAAACCCCAACAAAACCAGAAGGAGTTGAAACTTGGATTATAGATATAGAGACATCCTTTTCAACCAGTACTACAGACCCTGAAGAAGAACAAGTTTATTACATGTTTGACTGGGGTGATGGAAATCTTAGCGAATGGGTTGGACCTTATGATTCAGGTGAAACTGGGGGAGCCTCTTATACTTGGACTGAACTTGGAGATTATGAAATAAGAGCAGTTGCAAAAGATATAAATGGTGTCCAAAGCAATTGGTCAGAACCAGCATTTATATCAATTGTTGAAAATGAACCACCAGCTAAGGTTACAATAGATGGCCCCACATGGGGTCTTGGTGGTAAGAAATATGATTTTACAATTGTTTCAACAGATGCAGATGAACATGATATATACTATAGAGTGGACTGGGATGATGAGCAAAGCACAGGTTGGCTTGGACCATACAGCTCCGGTGAACAAATAACACTTAATCATTCTTGGAACAAAAAAGGAGAATATTGGATAAAGGCTTGGGCAAAAGATACACTAGAAGGAAAAAGCCCACAGGCAAACTTCAAATTCACCATATTAACAAATGATAAAAGTAAACAGAACCTTCAGATATACATAGATCCATTGATACGCCAAATTCTTGAAAAATTTATTAGCGGATTTCCAATAATACGCTCAATTTTAAAAATATAATTCAGAGAAAATGCTGTAAAAGTTAGTTGGGATAATACTTGAAATATAGTAATTTAGTAAATATACACGATTAATAATTTATTTGATTAAAATTACTATTTTCTCAAAACCTTTTCATCTTTCCTTATGTCTTTCAATTTTGACTCTATAAAATTTATGTCGACATTTCCATTTTTATAAGCTCCAAGAAATATCTTAGTATCAATACTGTAAATAAATGAATCACACATTTGATGATATTGATTACAAGCAGCGTTTTTTACTTCATTTATAACTTTTTTAGTAATTCTTGAGGTGAAATGATAATCTTCTGAAAGAAAAATATCAACACCTTTTTTCAAAATAGAAACAAGTATTTTACAATCATTGATAATATCTTCAGATTTAATACCATGATGTTTCTTCATAGAAAGCATACATTCTCTTCCAAATGTACTTGACAATAATTGGTTTTTGAAGTCGATAATATTGGCATGTGCACGTTTCCACCGTCTAATAGCAAGTTTATAAACATCATCTACTATACGACCCCAGATTTTTAACTGCTCTAACTCTGAAACAACAGTTGATGTTATAAAACAAGGTACCGAATCTCTTGATAATAATTTTATTATCTTATCCACATCTGAATCTTCTTTAAGTAAAAAAGATGTATCAAATGAAACACTTCTTACTTTCATTAGTTTGTAATAAAAGTATCTGTTTAATAAAATTGTCAGTAATTTAATTGGACCCGTTCAAATTAATCTACAAATAAAAAAATTGATAATTTATAACTTTATAATGTTATTAAAAGAATATTTCGCTTTTATAAAAAAATAATATATACATATAATCATATCTGTTTGATTATAAAATGCAAAAAGCAACATTTGGAGCTGGATGCTTCTGGGGAGTTCAAGCAGCATACCAAAAGATTAAAGGAGTTAAAAAAACCTTAGTTGGATATATGGGGGGACATGTTGATAATCCTACCTATGAGCAAGTTTGCACAGATAAATCAGGACATGCAGAAGTTATTCAAATATTATTCAATCCAGAGGAAATCTCTTATGAACGATTGCTAGGTATTTTTTGGGAAATACATGATCCAACGCAGCTAAATAGACAAGGTCCAGATATCGGAACTCAATATAGATCAATTATTTTTTATCATAATGAAGAGCAAAAGAAACTTGCAGAAACTTCCAAAAACAAAATTCAAAAAAAATACAATAATAAAATTGTAACAGAGATTAAACCTGCAAAAGAATTCTATCCAGCAGAGGAATACCATCAAAAATATCTAGAAAAACAAGGAATTTCATCTTGTAGATTTTAACAGCTATTTTACTTTCTTGAAATTAAGAGCTAATGAATTAATGCAATATCTTTTCCCTGTTGGTTTAGGGCCATCATCAAATAGATGACCAAGATGGCTACCACATTTACTGCATAGAACTTCAATTCGTTGCATACCATGGTTATAATCAGGTTTTAATTCAACCTTTGACGAAGATACTACGTCCCAAAAACTTGGCCAACCTGATCCAGAATCAAACTTATTTTCAGATGAAAATAACTCGTTTTCACATCCAGAACAAACATATAGCCCTTTTTCTTTGTTGTAAACATATTTTCCACTAAATGGAGATTCAGTTCCTTTTTCTCTTAATATATGAAACTCTTTTGGAGTTAGTGATTTTCTCCATTCTTTTTCTGATAAATTTTTTTAAAAAAGTCCCAAAAACACTTAAATACTTTAATATATAGACAAAAGAGGTCTTTAATGAAATCTATTTTATTTGAAAAAAAAGGTCATATAGGTTTTCTAATGTTAAATCGTCCTGAACAACGCAATGCTCTTTCTTTACAATTAATAGATGAAATGCAAAAGCAGTTGGACCTTATAGCAAATGACCGAAAAATACGTGTGGTTGTTATTAAGGGTAGTGGAACTGCATTTTGTGCAGGTCATAATATTAACGAACTTCAGGGGAAAAACTTTGATAGTAATCATTTTAGTAAGATTTTTTCAAAATGTACAGATATGATGTTAACTCTGCATAAACTACCTCAAGTTGTGATCGCTCAAGTTCATGGTGCTGCAATGGCAGCAGGATGCCAACTGGTTGCAGCTTGCGATCTTGCAATTGCTGATAGTAAGACAAAATTTTCAACACCTGGTGTAAAAATCGGCTTATTTTGTTCGACTCCGATGGTCCCTCTTTCTAGAGTTATTGGAAGAAGAAGGGCACTTGATATGCTATTTACTGGTAGATTTGTCTCAGCACAAGAAGCTAAAGAATTTGGTCTTTTAAATAAGGTAGTTGAACCTGATAAACTTGAAGAAGAAACTGAAAAAATGGCAAACGATATAGCCAAATACAGTCTATATACAATTGCGTTAGGAAAAAAGACTTTTTATTATCAGATTGATAAAGAGGAATCTGCTGCGTATAACTATGCAAAATCGACAATTATAAAAAATTGTCTTGATTATGATGCTCAAGAGGGAATGAAAGCTTTTTTAGAGAAGCGAAAACCAAAATGGAAAGACCGCTAGTTAAATAATTAAAGATTATTGATATAATTTAACAAGTTTGTATATATTACATTGAAATTTTTTAAAATATTAATTATGAAATCAATAATAGAATTATAATTATTTCCTGGTGCATTATTGACTTGTTTTATATTAAACTCGCCTAAGCCTGGATAATCTGGTGGATATAAATCTATTTTAGCTACCTGAGTAGTAAGTGTGTTTGGATACAAATTTATATATTTCCATACGATTTCTTTATCTAGAGTAACCTCGAAGAAAATACCGTTAGGCCCATCACAAACAAGTGTATTTCCATTAGGAAGACGTTGGGTACCAGATGTAATGGGTGCAAAAAAATCTGTTGGTTCCTCAGCAGTATAACTCCAAATAGGTTCTTTTGGGCCATATGCTGAACCATTTTCTAAATAATAATTTCCATCGATATCAACTGGTGTAACAATCTCATCTACTGATGAATAAAACGAATCTAATCTCGTTAATCCGTTATTAAAAACCAAAATGTTACCTTTTCCAGGGCATCCTTGCTCAATCCATCTTGCATCATGCTGTCCAAAAAATTTTTGATCATATTCAGTACCTCTCTGATATGTCTGAGGATTACCCCATCGATAAAGAAGATCACCTCCTTTTCCATATTTGCCACCACTATGTCTAGATGCTTCATCCATAGTTGTACTGTGGTCAATTATCCAAATCTCATTTTGAATATGTGAACTTACTAATATTTGATTAAATTCTTCATTGTAGTCAAGTGAATTTAAATGATTCCAATCCACAAGTCCTAGCGGTATACCAAAATTGATATCAACCAACTCAGGATGGTCTTTAACTATTCCGTAGTTATCCATTGTTGGATCATACTCTTGAACCAAATGATCCCATACATGCCATTCCCAAACAATATTTCCTCCTTTAGGATAAATTGGCTCTACTTCAATAATAAAATTTGTCCATATTACTCCCGCAGGGATTAACAAAGGATTTCGTCCTGCAGCAATAGCTTCATAGGCTGATTTTATCTCCCATCCAAGCATTAGAATGTTTCCGTTCGGCATTATTTCAATTTCATGATGTAAACACTTATGATCATTTGAAAGCTCATACTCCCATATTAGTGTCCCGTTCCAATCAAACATCTCAACACGCCCAGTACCTCCATTAAGTGGGAAGGCTGGATTAATCTCTGTAAGACAATTTCGTATAAGACTTCCATTTTCTAAAAGATGAAATCCTAGCCCTAAAATATACTCACTTTTCCAGCTATGTACAGTTTTTCCATCCTTATTTATCAAATATGTTTCTGTGCTATACTCTGGAGAAAAAAGTGTATATCCATCATAAGATTTTCCATCATTTATAAAAATCGCCATCACTTCAACTATCGGGCCAATTACATTAACAAGTAATATTCTCTTCATGGTTGTAATATTTGGGCCACTGATTGTGATTGTAATTCTATTATATATCATAGGTTCTCCAAAACAAAAACCAAATACTTTAAAAGCTATTTTTTTTGAAGCACCTGCTTGAAGCAACGATATATCAGTGTTGTTATCGGTAAATCTTTTTAGATATAATCCCTCAGTTTCAATATTTAAATTAATCTCTGATATGTCTAACTCTCCATCGTTTTTTACTATAAAGGTTAGTCCGATACCGCCTGATATATCTTCAATTTTTAAACTCGATTCCGAATTTAATGATAAATGCTCATCATTCGAATCTTTAATATCATTTGATATAACATTTGTTTTAAAGTTTTTTATTTTTGATTTATTTGAAAATAATTTATTGTTATCGATAGTTAGACTCATTGCGGAGGATATTATATTTCCGCAAATAAACATAATAAATAAAATACTTACTACAACCTTTTTTGTATGACTTTTTTGCATTAATATCACTAATATATTAATCTCTTATTAATTTATGAATATTTAAATATTATTCTCATACTTTTAATTTTTTAGTAAAAAAAAGGAATAATTGCACTTTTCCCTCATTTATTATAGGAAAAATTATGAATTATTAACAGTGTTAATTATATAAAGTAATAATTGTATTACAAATAAGATAAAAAATGATAAAAAAAATGATTAACAATATTTTTAAATCCTTATTTTTTTCAATAATACTCATACTAATGGCATATTCTTCATTGGCAATCGTTGATGAATATAGGATAGAAGTTTTAAAATTAAACTACTCTTTTAATGATCTCTCCATATCAAGTATAGAACTTGAAAACTCAATTTTTGATAGAATAATTCTTCCAGACTGTTATACTGCTGGTAATCCAGGAGAACCAAGGATTCCTTCAAAAGGAGCATACATCTTGTTACCTCCTATATCTAAAGTTAATAATATTCAAGTTGAAGTGAAAAATAAATTAAATCTTGGATTTGGATATAACATTGAACCAATCGGGGAGGTTATACCAATCTCTGAGGTTCAAGAAATGCCAAAACTCGTAAAAAATGATTTTATTTATGAATTAAATGATTTTTATCCTGGAAAATTATTTTCTTATGTTGGAGTATATTCTTTTAGAGGTTATGATATTTTAGTAATTTTACTTCATCCAATCCAATATAATCCTGTTACAGGCGAACTAATTTATTACAAAGATTTAGAGGTCACTATTGAAACAAGTTCCGATGGCGATAACGATCTTTTTAGGGGATTAGATTTAGATAAAATAGAGGTAATGAAAAAAGTTGAGAATCCTGAAATTGCAGAATTGTACTTTCAAAGAGCTATTTCAATACCAACCTTTTATGAAGATTATGATTTATTGATTTTAACAACTGATTCATTAAAATCAGGTTTCGAACCTTTGAAAAATGCTCACAATTCAAAGGGAACTAGTACAGTAATAAAAACATTGACAGACGTTGGTAGTTCCGACCCTGAAGATATTCGTAATTATATCATAGATGCGTACTCAAACTGGGGAATTAATTATGTATTATTAGGGGGAGATTACGATATTGTCCCGGCAAGGATTCTTTGGGTATATGGTCTTGATGAAGAAACCACGCCTTATGAAACATACATGCCATCCGATATTTATTATTCCTGTCTTAATGGCCCTTATAATTATGATGGTGATGATAAATGGGGGGAAACCACCGATGGAGTAGATGGTGAAGACGTTGATTTAATTGCAGATGTTTATGTTGGTCGTGCATGTGTTGATAACATCAATGATGTCAATAATTTTGTATCTAAAACAATTGCTTATATAAATAAGGATCCGGAACTTGAATATCTTAAAAATGTTTGTTTTTCTGGTGAATATATGGGGGATTATGGTATTGCAACTTGGGGTGGAAATTATGCGGATCAATTAATTGATGTTTGTTCTGATGATGGATATACAACAATTGGTGTTCCCTCTACAAATTATACTATCATAAAATTATATGATAGAGATTGGGAAGGTAATGATTGGCCTAAAGAAGAAATGATGAATGTTATTAACGAAGAAGTTCATTTTATTAATCATCTGGGTCACTCCTATTATGAATATAATATGAAAATGTATAATGATGATGTTTATGATCTTACCAATACAGATTATTGTTTTATCTATTCTCAGGGTTGTATGGCCGGTGGTTTTGATGAAGCAGATTGCATTGCAGAACATTTCACGGTCAAAACTGATACAGGTGCTTTTGCAGGTATTTGGAATGCAAGATACGGTTGGTTCTGGTCATATAGTACCGATGGGGATTCACAACGCTTTCATCGAGAGTTCTGGGATGCCGTTTTTGGTGAGAATATCCCACAAATTGGTAAGGCAAATGCTGACTCAAAGGAAGATAATCTGGCAATAATTAATAGATCATGTATAAGATGGGTTTATTATGAGACAAATCTTTTTGGCGATCCTAGTCTTTGTTTTTATGAAATTGAGGAAAATACCCCTCCAGAAACTCCTGATATTGATGGTCCCGCACGTCATAAAGTAGGAGTTGAGTATGAATATACCTTTGTTTCTACTGATCCAGATGGAGATGGGCTTGATTATTATATTGATTGGGGGGATGGAAATTTTACAGACTGGCTTGGACCATATGTTTCTGGTGAAGAACTTGTTTTAACTCATACATGGACTGAGAAGGGAACATATATTATTCGAGCAAAAACACGAGATATCCCTGATGGTGCTGAGAGTGATTGGGGTGAATTCACTGTAAGATGGCAGTCTAAGAGTGTTTCATATTCTTTATTTAATCTGTTAGAACGCTTATCAATCTCTTACCAAAGATTACTATATATCTTTGGGATTTAATTATATTACATTGATTATATTTTAAGACCTTTATTGAACATATTCAATGTTTTTATCCTATTTCTTTATTTTGTTCAATTCTATAAAAATAAATTTTTTGATTATATACATCCTAAATATACAATAATAAGAAATACTAAATTTGAAAATTAAAAGAGGAAAATACTTGGAAAAATTGATTAAAACAAAGATTCCACTTATTGAACTCTTTTTAATACATAAAAACAAAGGTGGTATTAATGACAAATAATAAAAAACATATCTATATCATTCAAGGAACAGATGATAATGTCGAGAGATTTTTTAAGGCAATGGAAATTCTATGGGGTATTAAAGGACTAAAGATACAAAAATTAAAACAAAAAGGATGTGACATTCTTTCAAATCTTTCAGATAATCAGAAAAAAATACTAAATTCAGCAAAAGAACTTGGATATTATGACTATCCTAGAAAGATAACAAGTGAAGAATTATCAAAATTAATTGGAATTAATAAAGATGTTACACTTGAGAATTTGCGAAAAGCAGAAAAAAGTATAATAACAAGAATTCTTACTGATAATTAATATTGCAAGATAGGTCAATGCTTTAATATAATTTGATTTAATTTGGTTTAATTCGGAGATATGCTATATGAAAAAAATTGACATATTCAAAATATTATCTATTATACTTCCAATCATCTTCATATGTTCGAGTTTTACTGGTTGTATAAATAAGGTTGAAAATGTCAATGCAGATACACAAGTTAGAGATTCTATAATAATTGGTATTGGGGAGAATGTCTATGGCTTTTTTCCATCTTTGGAGAGTTATGATGTTACTACTATGATGATTAATAAGAACATTTTTAACAGTTTGGTTGAATTCGATCAAATTTTTAGAACTAAACCTAAACTTGCAACATCTTGGAATAACCCAAATAATCTAACCTGGAGATTTTATTTAAGGGAAAATGTAAAATTTCATAATGGTTACAATTTCACCGCTGAGGATGTTAAATATACTATTGATTTAATCAAAGAAAATGAAACACATGTTTTAAGGGATTTATTACTATCTGTTAAAGAGGTAAAAATTATAAATAAATATACAGTAGATATTATAACTGAAAAACCTTGTCCTATTCTTCTAAATAAGCTTGTTGATATCCCTATAGCTTCAAAAAAATATTCGGATGAAAACAAAACTGAAAAGAGTCCTGTAGGAACTGGTCCTTACAAATTAATCGAATATGTACCAGATGAATATGTAAAACTTGAAAGTTTTAAATATTATTGGGAAGATTTGAAAGTAAAAAATGTTACTTTTAAAATCATTAAAGACAACGAAGAGATGAAAAATGCAACTGTCGCAGGTGAGGTAGAAATAGTTACTCATATTTTACCAAGATATTATGATGAAATTAAGAATACCTCAGCTTTACAAGTTGGACGTTGTTATCAACCTACTGTTATATTTTTAAGCTTTGATTTCAGAGAGTACGATAGTTCTGGATTCCCAGGAGAGAAAAATCCTTTATCAGATGTTAGAGTTAGAAAAGCAATATATCATTCTATTAATGTGTCACAAATCATTAATGATGTTTTAAACGGGTCGAATTTTGCTGAGCCTGCATCCCAATTTGTCACACCTTTAATCTTTGGTTATAATCCAAATATCGAAAGACTGCAATATGATTTAAATAAAGCTAAAGAACTTATGAAAGAGGCAGGCTATGAAGATGGCTTTGAACTTGAATTAGACTGCCATGAAGGAGCAGATAATTTAAAGCTAATTAGTAAATTAATACAATCTCAATTATCTGGAATTATTGATGTTAAATTAAATTTTTTACCTACTGAAGAATATTATATGAAGCTTTTTTCTAGAAATTGCTCATTTTATAGTATTGGATGGCTTGCAGCAACTGGTGATGGAGGGGAAATATTTGATTACATGCTTAGAACTGTTGATCAAAAGGCCGGAGTTGGAACGTATAACCTAGGTTATTATTCTAATCCAGATGTAGATAGGATTGGTGAAAACATCTCCCATATTCTAGACCCTACGGAAAGACTTGAATTAATGCAGGAAGGTTTTAGAATTGCTATGGAGGATGTAGCATGGATTCCTCTTTATATTCCAAAGTGTGTATATTCTGTAACAAACTATATTGCATGGGAACCTGGTGCAGGCATGATGATTGCAGTGGAGGATATTGATTTTAAATAGTGGGCATTTATGAGGATTTTGTTAGTATGAAAAAACTTCATAGTCTAAAGATAAAAATTATACTACCTGTTTTTTTTATACTTATATTGGTCTTTTTAACAAGCTCCCTTGTAATTATTGACCGAGAATATAACTCTGCAAAGAATTCATTACTGGAAAGTGCAGAATCTTATTCTAGTTTATCGGCAGTCACAATGATTAAACAATATGAGCGGTACTATGACTCTGGTTTTTATCCATTTATTCAAATTGTAGATGATTTGATGAAACTTAATAAAAATGTTTATCAAATATTAATCATAAATATCAATGGTAAAATCCTGTTTGATACAAATGAAATAATTGAGAAAACAAAATATGATGAATTAACTTTAGGTGAGAGGTATATTGAAAATGATGGTTTAATGGATAGGATTATTTCCTCTACCTCTACAAAACAGATTTTTGAAAATAAACATTATATGGAGATTGTATACCCCTTTATAGATGAATGGGGAAGACATGATTATTCATTAAGATATTTCTTTTCTCTTTCAAGTTTGGAGGAAATGAAGGCAGAGATGATATCAACAACTTTTATTTCTTCAACAATTTTTATCATAATATCATTCCTGCTAATTTTTGTAATTTTTAACCGATTTATTACAAAACCAGTTGGAGAACTTATAACAGGTGTTAGATGGATGAGTAAGGGAAAACTTGGTAGTGAAGTAAAAGTAACTTCCAAAGATGAAATAGGCGAACTTACTTCTGCATTTAATAAAATGACAATAGATTTAAAAGAATCACAGGATAGTTTGAAAGAGTATAGTGAAAACCTTGAAAAACTTGTTACTAAAAGAACCGAGGAATTGGAGGATAAAACTGCTAATCTTGAAAAGATTAACAAAGATTTAGTTAAGGCTAGAAAAGAATTAAATACCCTTAATAAGAACCTTGAAAGAAGAATAAAGGAAAGGACAAAAGAAGTAGAGCTGCTTTTACAACAAAAAGATGAGTTTATTAACCAACTTAGCCATGATCTAAAAAGCCCTCTCATGCCTCTTACTCTTTTGATTCCAGTTTTAGAAAAACAGGAGACAAATGCTAAAAAAATTGAAATTTTAAAGGTTTTAAATAGAAATGTGCAATATATGAAAAATATTTCTATTAAAACACTTGAGCTTGCAAAGCTCAATTCTCCAAATACTAAATTTTCCATTGATAAAGTTGATTTAAAAGAGGAATTTATTAGAATAATCCAAAATAAGATGGATCTTTTAAAAAGTAAGAATTTAGATTTAAAAAATAATATCAGTAAAACAATTCTTGTTAAAGCTGATAAGTTAAGATTAGAAGAAGTTGTTTCAAATTTATTGGAAAACTCAGTTAAATATTCCAATGAATTTGGTAAAATAATAGTTGATGCAATAGAAGAAAAGAACTATGCAAAAATTTCAATAAAGGATACAGGTTTAGGTATGACAAAAGAACAAATCAAACATGCATTTGAGGAATTTTACAAGGCAGATAAATCGCGTCATGACTTTGAAAGCAGTGGACTTGGAATGACCATTTGTAAAAAAATAATTGAAAGGCATAATGGAAAAATATGGGTTGAAAGTTCGGGACTAGGAAAAGGAATAACTGTATATTTTACATTGCCATTATATGAAAATGATGCGCAAAATTAAGATAATAATAAATATATTAGGAAGGTTTGAGAAGTATGAAAAAAATAATGCTTATAGATGATGAAAAAGATCAAATTTTCTCTATTAAAACTGGTTTTGAAGAGCTTTATCCAAATGAATACGAAATTATTACAGTCGAAAGTGGAAAAAAATGTTTTGGACTCCTAGAAAAAAATGTTATCCCTGATATCATCATACTTGATATCATGATGCCAGAGATGAATGGTTGGCAAGTATTTGACAAATTAAGAGCTCATCAATCATGGAAAAATATACCTGTTATTTTCTTAACAGCTCGCTCAGATAGTTTGGCTGCTAATGCAGGAGCAATGATTGCGGAAGATTATATCGAAAAACCTATTGATATTAAGGAATTAAAATTAAGAATTGATAACGTTTTAAATAAAGTAAAGAAGAAAAAATGAGCTTTCAATCTGTTTCTGGTAAGAAATTAGTTTTATGTATTTTTGTCACATAAAGATAATCATAGTTTGTTATGTCCTCTGGAAATTTATTTCTTAGATCTTCCATTAATTTGTGAAAATGTTCAAAGTTAAAGGTAAAGACAGAAAGCTCCAAATCACAACCTCCAACAGCCTTATGCACCTCCCAAATGAAGGGTATATTGCTTAAGTAACGAATAATATACTTCTTTTTGTCATAGTTTCTTAGAGATAAATTTACATTAAATGTTTTATATCCTAGTTTATTCATATCAATTGTAACTGAGTATCTTTGGATTATTCCAAGTTCAATTAATTTTTTAATACGATTTAAAACTGTTGTAGATGTGATATTAATTTTTTTAGCTATATCAATACTTGGGGTTCTTGAGTTTTTAGATAATATAGACAGAATTTTATAATCCACTTTATCAATATCAATGGTTTGACCAGTAAATCGATATTCATATGCTTTTTCATCAGTATGATTTGATTCTGAGAATATTGTTGCATGTTTGTAACCAAATTTTTCGTAAAGCTGAGAAAAATTTATTTCTTTTAAAAAGTATCTATATCGTATTAAAGTTTCTTCATAAAATGAATAAAAATCATTTTGATTTTTTATTAAAATTGTAGCTGTGAAATCATATCTTCCCTTGGCAGAAGATGCACTCCATGTATTTTTATAGTTTTTAAAATAGTTGATTATCTCATTTTCTTTTTCAGGGGAAGCATATTGAAAAATAAAGTTTAATCTATAGACTGTATATCCTAATTTAAATACATCTATCATTGCATTAAAATTTTGGATAATTTCTTCTTTAACAAGTCGATCAATTCGGTATTTTACAACTGTTTTTGGTAGCCCTACTTTTTTTCCTATTGTTGAAAAAGAGTCTCTTGAGTTTAAAAATAAATTATAAATAATTTTATGATCTTTTGAATCTAAATCCTGCATTTGTAGATCGCCCCATTTTTTTTAACTTACATTTGGTAATTATTCAAAAATCAAAGATAAATCTTTTGATTTTGTTCAATAATTTAAAATTTTACTTTTTTTTAAAAAAATACTTATAGTTGCACATGAAATACTTTTAATCATATATATTTTTTATTTTGTTCAATTTCTTAGTGAAAAAATTCTTATTTTAACTTTTAGTTATTATTTTTGAGGAGAAGACAAAATGAAAAAAACAAATCCATTAATTATAATTAGATTTTTAGTTTTTAATGGATTTGAATTGATTTCTGGAAATAAGGCTATAAAAGAAAAATCTGCCCTTCATTTTGAAACTCAGGTGAATAATGTTAAGGTTACATTTTCAGATTATTTCAAAAAAAACTTAATAAATTACATACGACCTGCTCCGGAATCTAAGATTTCATATGAAAATATCGAATGCTATCCAGAACAACGTTTCACATATATAATTGGAATGGGGTTAAAAGGTAAAGAACTTTTTACATATCTCTTGAAAATACCTCTGCCCCTTTCATTACCACCCCAAAAAAAATTTATATATTGTTTTGGTAGCTAAATGATAAATGTAACCTATACTTCACCTGAGGACTAAGTGATTTTCCAAGATGAGATGATTTATCAATAATCTAATCTTTAGAATCACAGCTGATAGAATAAATTCTTACAGCATTGAAACAATAGTTTAAACCAATAAATATAGATAATAATTTTTATAATTAGAAAAGTTATCAATAAAATAATGCGAGTGGCAGTAAAATTTGCTTACGATGGAAAAAATTTTTACGGTTATGCTAGGCAACCAGGTCTAAAGACAGTGGAGGATGAACTGATAAAATCTTTAGTAAACAATGGTTTTATTGAGGATACAAATAAATCAAAATTTAGGTCTGCGAGTAGAACAGACAAAGGAGTATCTGCGTTAAGTAATGTTATTGCATTTAACACTAGTGTATCTAAAAAAAATATTATTACAGGTTTATCTAAAGTTTCATCATCAATTTTTGTTTACGGTATCAAGTGCGTTGATCCAGAGTTTAATCCAAGATATGCAAAGTTAAGACAATATAGATATTATCTTTTAAATGATGATTTTGATATAGAAAAAATAATGGAAACCTCAGCTTGTTTTACAGGGGAGCATAATTATAGTAATTTCTCTAAATTAGAATCATTTAAAGACCCGATCAGAAATATTAAAAATATAATTTTTAAAAAAAAAGATGATTTTTTAGTCATTGATTTTTATGCACAAACATTTCTTTGGCATGAAGTAAGAAAAATTATGTCTGCTTTAATAAAAATTGGAAATGGTAAATTAGAAAAAATACAAATTATCGAGGCACTTGAAAATCCATATAAAAATGTTGATTTTGGTTTGGCGCCAGCAGAACCACTAATATTAAAAGATATTTTTTATGATTTTGATTTTGAATATGATAAAAGACAATTAACTAAACTAAAATTATTTGAAGAAACAATTGTACCTAAAAAATCTTTTACAAAAAATTCTTAATTATTTTTTACTTTTAAAAGCTCTATATAAAAAATATGCAAGACCTCCATATAATATTACCACTCCAAAAATAAGCATGCCTATTGCAGACAATGGCAAACTCATAATTGTATATCCCCCTTTTTAGATTTAATTTGCATCAATATAAAAGATACAACTGATATTATCAAAAGTGGTGCAACACCTATTAAAATAATTGCCCAAGCCGGATAATCAGGATATGGGTTGTTTAATGTATTTTGTAGTATTGTAAAGAACAATAAAAGACAGAGTATAATTGGAATGATGTATTTTATTAAAATGTCCCACCATTTACCGATTAATATATCTGAAGTTTCGTTTGCGTGTTCTCTTAATCGATATAATCTAAACAACCAACCAAAAATCAAACATTCTAATAAACCAATTGTTACAAGACCGAAATTTGTAACAAAATGATCTAAAACCTCTAAAAGGTAAATACCTCCCCCTGTGGTGAATATTAAACTAAAAGAAAAACCAAGAACACACATTATTCCTGTGGCTTTTGCCTTTGAAATATTCCATTTACTGTTAATGCTTGCAGAAATCGGCTCTATCATAGAAAATGCAGAGTCGATTCCAAAAGTTAAAAGAGCAATAAAAAAGAAAATTCCAAACAATGATGCAGCAAAGGGAAGAAGCGATACTGCTGTTGGATATGTTATGAATGTAAGTCCTGGTCCAGCAATTGTTAAACTGTCAATTCCTAATCCTTGTGAAAATGATAAGTATCCAACAACGCTAAAAACAGCAAATCCTGCCAAAAATGCGGTTCCTGCATCAGCAAGTGCTACTATAAATGCATTATTTGTGAGATCAGATTTTTTCTTTAAGAAGCTTGCATATGTAATCATTATACCTTGAGCAAGGCTAAAAGAAAAAAATACCTGTGCATATGCTGCAAGCCATACGTTTACATCTCCAAGTTTTGAAAAATCAGGTGTGAGATAATAGCTTATACCGTCGATTGCACCTGGAAGAGTTAAACCTCTAATTGTTAAAATTATTAATAGGATTGTTGGTAATGGAACTGTTAAAGCAACTATTTTACCTATTCTTTTAACACCTTTGTAAAGGATAAGAAAAATACTAATCCATACAGCAATAAGACCAAGTAAAATTGGTATGCTTATATTTCCAATGATAAGAGGACTACCAGTATCTCCTAGGAAACCTGAAAAGAATGCCCCGGCTTGTTCTCCCCATCTTAAATCAATTGAATAAACCATATAAGAAAAGCACCATGCCATTACAACAACATAGTATATTGCTACAATGAATGGCATTAGAACTGTTAGCCATCCTGCCCATTCCCATTTTTTACCAACATTTTCAAATGCTTTTGGCGGTGTTCCTTTGGAAAAATGGCCAACAGAGAATTCAAGAATTAAAAGAGGAATACCTGCTGAAAAAATAGCAACAAAAAAAGGAATTAGAAAAGCTCCTCCGCCGTTATTATAACAAACATAGGGAAATCTCCAGACATTTCCAAGTCCAACAGCTGAACCAATTGCTGCCATGATAAAGGCAAATCTAGAATTCCAGAACTCCCTTTTTGTGATTGTTTTTCCCCCTTAAGATTAAAATTTATTCTCCATTTTAAAACTCTCTATTTATAAATTTATTAATATTTAATAATTTCTTCTCTTCTTTTTGTCTTTTCATTTTATAATAAACATATGCTAAAACTATAATTCCTAAAAATAATAATAAATAGAATACTAATATCATCAACTTATCATTTAAAAAAGATTTTTCCATAAAAGGTAATTTTTTACTTTCGATAGTTTGCGCATCAAGTGCATAGATACTTCCATTTGCACTTATATAAACAACATTATGTTGTATAATTGGATCTGAAAGAATTGGAGTGGTAATGTAATTATAAACATCACCATTATTAATTGAATGTTCAGGTGCGTAATTCCATACTTGTTCTCCACTTATTTTATTTAATGCATATAATCTTCCATCATCAGATCCAAAGAACACATATCCACCATATACAACTGGAGATGAATGAATTGCTGATTTGCAGGAATAATACCACAATAATTCACCGCTTTTTTCTTCTAGTGCGTAGAAATTATTGTCAGTTGATCCAGTAAAGACTATGCCATCAGAAATTGCTGGAGTTGTATCTATTCCCCAACCTGTTTTAAAAGTCCATTTGATTTCTCCATTAAATAAATCAATAGCATATAGATTTGCATCCCAACATCCGATATATACTGTATTACCATTAAAACTTGGAGGATTAGTGATTTTTCCACCAGATGTAAATTCCCATTTGATTTCATTATTTTTGATATCATAACAATAACATTTATTATCAGAACAAATACAAATATTATTTTGATGTACCTCAGATATTGTTCCTTGATTTAGATTATTTATTTGCCATTCAATTATTCCAGAATCTATATCAAAAGCATATAAACCACCTTCTGAAACACTAGCTATTACAATATTATCTACAATTACCGGTTTTGAATTTATTTCTCCAATTTGGTGAAACCAATTTATATCCCCTGTGTTTTTATCAATTGCATAAATTCCTTTCTCTGTTCCAATAAAAACTAGTTTATCGGATAATTCAAAATCATAAACCTCATCCTCTATTTTCCTATTCCAAATCTCTTTCCCGTTTTTTGAATCTAAGGCAAAATTTGAACCTTTAGAAAGAGAAATATATAAGATATCATCAGAAACCAAATAATTAGTGGATTTCAGATTTTGAATTTTAGTTTCATAATTCCATAATAATTTTTCTTTTTTTATCACACTATCATAATCAACTAATTTATGCAATTTATTATTACTTGAAATAGCTGGAAAAACTTCAACCCATCCACATACAGGTAATTCTGTAACCCCCTGATACTTTTTTTTAATTTCATCTGTTGGTTTATAAATAATTCCACTGGGATTTCCCATTATCAATAATATTCCCATATGCTTCATTAATTTTGATGTAGTGATTTTACCATCGGTCATACCATTACATATTGGTTGGGTTCCTAAGATTTTTTTTGCTATTTCTGCATCAATTTTACCATAGTATTGTTTTTTTAATTCTTGGAACTTCTTATCTCTTCCTCCTGCATAGATATTTTGTAATAAATTTAAAAGACGTGGCATAAAACTAACAATACCATATAATTCTCTTTGAACTTTTGGATCATGTGGTATAACATAAGAGCCATAAAAACCGTTAAAAGTTCTTTGTACAGGTGTATTAAAAAGGACCTGTTCTAAGGAAGCTATCTCTCCTGTTTTTATATCTCCAATCAACCATTCATTTGGTATGAGCCCATCGTTTCCATCTTGTAAAATTTTTATTACATCATCGATGCTATCCGAATCCTGAATTGCTTTTCTACTCCGAACTCCTTTGGGTATACCTTTTTTCCAAGGTCCCTTTACAGCATACTCTGTTTCTGTTAAAACAATACCTTTTTCATTTATATAAAAGTCTTCTTGACTCCAAAGTGATCCCGGTGGACTTGTCATGACAAACCTATATCCTCTCGATGGTTTTACATCTAATATGATATTACAACGTTGTGCAATATAATTATTGAAATATGTCGAATGTCCAATAACAATGCCTCCATCTCTGGTCGCATCTCCGGTTGCTATAAATGCACTACAATGTCCAAGATGGGCAGCCTCTTTAGATATGTCCTTTTTGCCTATACTATTTTTAAGCATTGATATAAGATTTCTTAATTTACTGATACTAAAAATTCCATGAAAAGGATGAAATCTATATTTTAAATTTTTAATGCTTAACATGCATTCCTGTACATATTGAGCTGCAAAAATATCTTCAAACTCAATTTCACGACCGAAAATCCTTCCTTTTTTTTCTTTTATGCCATCAGCAATCCCTTTTATTTCTTGGATATATTCATTTGGTGTTACTTTAAAATAAGACTTAATTGACTTTGTTCTACAAATTTTCCACCACGATTCAGATAACTTATAATAATTTTCAGGTTGATTTATTCTAACAAGTTTTTTAATGAAATCTATTCCATGAGCAAAATTACTCCATCTACAGATCATATCAATTATTTCATCAGAAGCTAGATATCCATATTGATACCCTCTTTCGTAAGGTTCTCCTTCTATATGGATGTAAACCCATCCTTGTATATTATATCTAAATCCTTTTCCATAGTAATTAATACTGCTATACGAGTTGCTTGTATTATCACTACCATCTATCCCATTAGGTATGATAGAAGACGAAAGGAATAAAACCATAGCAATAGATACTATTTTTTTACCATCCATTGAACTTAATATTATTAATCATCATGATATATATACTTTTATATAAATAAAAATAACAGTCTCTACTTATACATAATCATATTCCTTAATAGGGTCTAGGAGGGGGAGAAGAAGAGGGGAGGTGTTATCCCAGCTAGACCCCAAAGGCAGAAATTATATACAATAAAAATATTTTAATAAGTATATATAATTGTTATGTAACAATAATAACAAAATATTGATGCTTTTGTTTCAAAATATAAATTTACGTTTGAATAATTTATAATCATTTATTGTCTAAATTGATTTAAAATTGCTATATTTAAATGAAATGTCCATTATTGTAATTATACATAAATTATTATTATCACTAACTTATTGTCGCTTATCTTATGCAGGGGTAGCCAAGCCTGGTCAAAGGCGACAGACTCAAGATCTGTTCCTGTAGAGGTTCGCGGGTTCAAATCCCTCCCCCTGCACCTTTACCAAATATTAATGTAATAAAATACAATTTGTGGTTTGTGGAATACGAATTAATAATCATTAGATATGCTGAGATTGCATTAAAAAGTAAAGAAACTCGTAAACGCTTTGAAAATATTCTTTTAACAAATATTAAAAATGTATTAGAATCTAAAAATTTTAAATTTATAATTAGAAAAGAATGGGGAAGAATATATATTTATACTGACCAGATAACTAAATGCATATCTTATTTACAAAAAATTTTTGGAATAAAGTCCATAAGTCCGGCTTTACAAACTGAAAGCAAAATAGAATTAATATCAAAGCTTGCTGTAAGTATTTCAAATGAGATATTGAACAAAGATAAAAGTTTTGCAGTTAGAGCAACTAGGACTGGAGATCATGATTTTAGTAGCCAGGATATTGCAATAAAAATTGGAGATGCAGTTGTAAAAGCAACAAATGCTAAGGTAAATTTAAATAATCCTGATATAGAGCTATTTATTGAAATAAGAAATAAAAAAGCTTTTATTTTCACAAGAAAAATTTATTGCGTTGGTGGTCTACCATTTGGATCTCAAGGCAATGTTTTAGCATTAATAGATGGTCCAGCCTCAATTTTAGCATCATGGTATTTAATGCGTAGGGGATGTAAAACAATTTTTATAAATAGGAAAAAATCAAATGAAAAAATTTTGAATTCTTTTATCAAAAATTGGTTCGTTAGTTCTAAGATTTTTACAATAATCTCTGATGATCAATATTATAAAATAAAAAATATTTTTAATGAAATGAATTGTTATGCAATAGTTACCGGTCATAATCTTGATAGAAATCCCTTAAAAATATTAGATGATATTAAACGACTGAAAAATTTTTACAATGTACCAATTTTACATCCATTAATTGCAATGAAAGAAAATGAAATAAATAATAAATGTGAAGAGATAGGAATAATTGTATGAATATAATTATAATGGGTGCTGGAGCAATAGGATCTTTTTTTGGAGCTTTACTAAATAAAAATAACAATGTTATTTTGATTGGTAAAAAACCCCATATATCTGCAATAAAAAAATCAGGGCTGGTTATAGAGGGAAAAACCAACTTAAAATTGAAAATATCTGCTGAATTTTCAGTTGATAGTATTACATTTAAACCCGATTTAATATTTTTAACCGTTAAATCATATGATACTGAGATGGCAATAAGTCAGTTGCTTGATATAATCAATGAAAACACCATTGTAATATCTATGCAGAATGGATTGGACAACATAGATAAAATTAAAGAATATATAAATGAAGAAAAAATTATTGTTGGTGTTACCACACATGGTGCTTTTTTTTCAAAACCTGGAATAATTAAACATACTGGTATTGGGACAACAATTCTTGGAGAATTAGATGGTAATATTACAAAACGAATAGGAGAGATTGTAAACCTCTTTAATAATGCAGGAATTAAAACATCTGTTAGTAAAAATATTATCAAAGAAATATGGATAAAAGCAATAGTAAATTCTTCGATTAATCCGCTAACAGCTTTTTTTCAGTGTAAAAATGGTTATCTTTTAAAAAATCCAATACTTGAAAATTTAGTAGAAAAAATTTGTAAAGAATCTACTGAAATTGCAAATAATGAAGGTTTAAATCTTTCATACATTGAAATGATTAATAAAACAAAAGAAGTAATCAAAGACACATCAGAAAATCACTCTTCTATGTTACAAAGTATTTTACATGGTAAAAAAACTGAAATAGAATCAATAAATGGTAGACTCGTTGAAATAGGACTAAAATACAATATTAATCCATTGATAAATAAATTATTAATTTATACAATAAGATCTTTATTTTAAAAAAATTTTAAAAATAATTTATAAAAAACAATACTTGATAATATCTTGAGATTTTCATGAAAAAAGCATTTAAATATTAAAACATATTTACGATTCAGCAAAATAAAATAATAAATATAAAAAATTATATAAATGGGGGAAACAATATAAATTATAAAATAAATATTATATAAATGGTTAGGGCGATTATATGAAGAAAGTTAATAAGAAATCAAAACAGAGGACATTAGCTGGTATTGCTCTTATTGTTGTAGTTCTTTTAATTGCTTCTTCTGTATTAGGTTATTATATATACTATAAAGAGGAAGAAAAACCAGTTAAGAAGAACGAGGTTGAGGTTGTAGATAATAGGATTAGTCCATTGGAAAATCAAGGACTAATTGTAGAGATTTTGAGGATTCGTCATAGGGGTTTATATGATAAATTAATGACTTGGTATAGTACTTCTTGGAAGAATAAACCTACTTTTATTTATGAATTAACTTTAGATGGTTTAAAGGCCAAAAGTACGGATGTTATTGGGAAAGGCGGTACTTTTACTAGCTGGGACACAATGTTTCAAGAAAGCAAGATGTTAAGAGATGCTGAAGAAGAACAAGAAACCTCAACAATTGTTATAAAAATTATTGAACGGGTAACTGTTAAAACTGGTCTATTTAAGAAAACAACTAAAGAAGTTGAAAAAGAAAAGTTTTCGGTTACTTATGATTATCGCACTGGTCGATGGACTGGGGATGATTATTTCCGTGATTATGACGGATATGGCCATTACCGTGGAAACACCTTTGAGGTTTGGTTTAACATTTATCAAAATGATTTTGATACTGATTATATACCTTATTGGACTGAGGTAAATGTACTTGGTACAGACCCAATGAGGGATGATAGTGATAAAGATCCTGATGGTGATGGCATTCCTACAACTTGGGAATGGAAGTGGGGTTATGATCCCTTTACGTGGGATGATCATGAAATGCTTGATCCTGATATAGATGGACTGGAAAACATCGAAGAATATGAAACTTCCAGATGGCTTTCAGATCCTTATCATCAGGATGTATATTGTGAGGTAGATCATATGCCTGGTCGTCCACTTTGGCCAGAATGTGCCCAGGCTATTATTGAAAAATATGCGGAGCATAATATCAATATGTATTTTGATATGGGTTGGCCTGATACACCTAAAAATGGTGGTGGAGAATTACTTCCTAGCACTGATCTTTCGCAGGATTCTGGTAAGGTTCTACAGTTTTATAACCATAATTTCCCTGATGAAAGAAAAGGTAGTTTTAGATATGTTATTATGTATTATGCCAGTGGCTTTAATCACCCTGCTAAAGGTAATATTTATGATGTAGTAGTTGTAGGTTACAAAACTAAAATAAAGGACCTTATAAAGACTTGGTTAGTTCATAAAATTCCACCAACAGGCAGAGGTCAGAGAATAAAAGTCGCATCAACACTTATGCATGAGCTAGGGCATAGTGTTGGAATATCTCCATGGACTTTTGAAGGATGCGACAATATTTCATTTTATGCAGGTAAAAAAGCAGAAGCACAGTACGCTAAGACATGGGGTAAGTATTATAGCGTAATGAACTATTTTACAATGTATGATACTAATTTACTTGATTATTCTCATGGTAAAAATGGCGAACCTTATGATCAAAATGATTGGCTTAACTTATTTGTTGCAAGCTTCCAGTATCCAGCTGAACTGATTGAAGAGATTTACTTTGAGCCACCGGGATTTGATAAAGTTATATATGGGGAAACTGCGACTGGTGTTACAGGTTATGTTTATAATGAGGAGTTAACAGAGAAACTTATTAGATATATGGGTGAATGGTCTCCAGTTTCACCTATTAAATCAAAGTGGATAGTATTTAAGTTGGAAGACAAGGATAAATATCCAGATTATAAAGACATCAAAATATTGGTTGCACCTGACGTACCTTATGCGGGATGGGCTGAATACGCTGAAGGAGAGCTAGATTCTGAGGGTAATTTTAAAATCTATTCCCAACAGGAGATAATTAACGAATTATATTCACAAATATAAGGGACGTCTTCTCTCTCTTTTATTTCTTTTATCATTTATTTAAGAAACTAATTTATAATTTGTTTTTATTCCAATGAACAAATACAGTTGAGTATTAACTATGAAAATATTTGTAACTAGAAAAATTCCAGAACCAGGTCTAAATATTCTAAGAAAAGAGCATGATATAAAGGTGTATCCATATGATAGAGTTCCTACTAAAGATGAAATTATTAAAGGCTTAAAAGGTAAAGATGGGCTTTTATGTTTACTCTCTGATCCAATAGATGAAGATGTAATTAATTCGGAGCCAAATTTGAAAATGATTGCAAGTTATGCAGTTGGCTATGACAACATAAATGTTCAGGCTGCTACAAAAAAAGGCATACCGGTAAGTAATACGCCAGAAGTCTTAACAGATGCGACAGCTGAGATGGCTTGGGCTCTTCTTTTCTCTGCTGCTAGACGGATTGTTGAAGGAGATAAATTTACCAGAAAAGGTAGATTTAGGGGATGGGGACCACTGCTAATGCTAGGAAAAGACGTTACAAATAAAACATTAGGTATAATTGGTGCAGGTAGAATTGGTACAGCTTTTGCCTTAAAAAGTAAGGGCTTTAATATGAAGGTTCTTTACTACTCTAGGACTCGAAATGAGATATTGGATAAAGAATTAAATGCTAAAAAAGTTGAACTTTTTGAGCTTTTTAAAAAATCTGATTTTATTTCTCTACATGTCCCGCTTACTGCAAAAACACATCATCTCATAGGTGAAAAAGAACTAAAAATGATGAAAAAAACAGCAGTTCTTATTAATACATCTCGTGGTCCAATTATCGATGAGAAGATACTTATAAAAGCATTGAAAGAAAAATGGATTTTTGCTGCAGGACTTGATGTTTATGAAAACGAGCCACATGTATCTGAAAATCTTAAGAAATTAGATAATGTGGTTTTACAACCTCATTCAGCATCAGCAACAATAGATTCCAGAACTAAAATGTCAATAATGGCTGCTGAAAACATGATTGCTGGTTTAAAGGGTGAAATCCCACCAAATTGTATCAATAGGGATGTCTTTGAAAATAAATAATATACAAAATATGTCTTTTTCAATCTAATTTTAAACTATAATATTACATTTGAAATAATATTGTAAATTTTAAAATAATTTATAGAGTAAATGTCCAAATCTCAGTTTCTGTTGGTATATCTTCCTTTTCAATATCTATTTCATTTCCAACATGAATGACTTTATGTTTTGCTTGAGCTAAAAACGGGTCTATTCCAGCAATAGGAAGTGAAAGTCCACCGATTTTATAATGCATTGGAATAATGATTTTTGGTTTTATCTTATTAACAACACTCCACGCTTGTTTGTCATCAACAGTAAAAGTCCCACCGATTGGTACAAATAAAATATCAACTTCTCCAATTTTTTGAATGATATCATCTTCAAGATCGTGGCCTAAATCACCAAGATGACAAAACTTAATTTCATTTATTATGAATTTAAAGATTATATTATTGCCACGTTTTGCTCCCATATCCTCGTCATGAAAAGATTCAAAACCACTAATTTCAATATTTTCAATGGTTCTTTTCCTAACATCAGTAATAACTTTTGAGTCATCCTTTTCAACTGATTTTACACTGTTATGATCATAATGATCATGAGATACAAGAATAATGTCTCCAGCTACAGTTGGAGCTGGAATTCCAATTGATTTTCCGTCGTGAGGATCGGTCACAAGCGTAATATTATTTGTAATTTCCCAACATGCATGGCCATGCCATCTTATTTGCAACATTTTTTCTCCCCCGGTAAGAAAAGGACAACACGAAATTATTATAAAAAAATTATGGCCGAAGTCGTCCAAATTTTATATAATTAATTTTAGGTTTAGAAATTTGGGCAAGTAATATTTCCTTGTTAACAGAATGTGCAAGGCGAACTGCTCGGGATATTTCTTCCCAAATACCTTTAAAATTATTGCTTACAACATGAATTAAATATTCTGCATGTGTCTCATCTGGACACTTTGTATAGGCTCTAAAATGAGAACCAAATTTAAAACCTGTTTTGACAATAAGCCTACGTTTCTTTAAATCCTCATAAACATATAATCTTTGATTTATATCTGGTTGTTTATTGTAAATAAAATTCTTGATTTTATCAATGGAATTTTCATTTTCTTTTAATGTTGAAATATCAAGTATATTATTTTTATATAGATACAATGCTTCGACAAATGAAATTTGCAACCATTTCCCAAAAGGTTTTCCGAAAAATTCCTTCTCAAATAAAATCTTTGAGAGCTTTGTATCAAAAATAATGCCCCTATTTTCAATTAGAACACATTTGCCCTTTGGAAACTTGTAATTTTTAATATTTCCTTTGATATCTATAATAGAAGCATCATAATATGTTATGTCTCCCTCTTCATCAACAATGGCAATCCACAAAGCCTTTCCATCTTTTTTAACTTTCATTATTGTTTTTTTTATCTTATTTAGATCAAGCTTGTCTCGTTCTGAAAAAGCAATTACATAAAACTGGTTTTTTACCTGATTGAAAGTTATTACTTTATCTTTTTCATAAATATTTATTGAATGCCCTCTTTTTTTAAGATCTTTAAATACAAGGTACTTAATTTCAAAATGTTGAAACTTTTTTAAGGCCAGTGAAAATAGTGTTTCAAAATCTATTTTATTGCTTCCTTTTTTAATCTTGATTTTTCCTTCTTCAAATAAAAAAACCCCTTCTATTAAATCCAACTTCAACTTATTTTTATCGATAAATTTACCAAAATGGCTTTTATCATATAGTCTCCCAATATCTTTTGGTTTTTCGATGATAATATGATCTTTTTTTAATTCTCCAGCTATCTGCATTTTATAAACCTAAAATTAAAAGTGTTATTATCATCTAATAATAAAACCTTACCTATTATGAAATGTATATAAAATGGTTTTCTCATTTTAACTATTCATACTACTTAATTTTAAAAAGTATTAAAAAGAGAAAAGGACTATTTTATTATAGCCCTATACGCTCTAATAACAGTTGTAATATTGGAAATATGTTTTGAAAACGCTCAAGAAATCTTATGAGATATGGATTTGAAACAGATTTATCGCGTGGCATTGTAATAGTTATTTCTTTCCAATCGCTTAGATAGCCAAAAGTATCATTTGCCCTTGCACTTATTATGTATTTTCCTTCTCCGTCCCATTTATGACTTAGTAATAAATCGCTACCAGAGGTATAATAAGTAGTAATTATTTCATCTCCATCTCCCCATTTGATTTCATATGAAATATTGTCTCCCTCTGGATCAAAAGAATTAAAGGTATAGTCATATTCAACGCCTGGAGTACCTACTCTTGGCCCATTTATATCGGGTATTGATGGAGGCTCGTCACCTAATCTTATTATATACTCTTCTGACCACTCACTTTTTAAATTTTTAATATCCCTAACTTTAGCCTTTATGCTATAATCACCTTCAAAGTACCAAATATGATTTACAGATATTTCTTCGCCTGAAGCATAAGGACCAATCCATTCATCTGGATTGCCATCATCCCAGTCTATATAATAATAAAGGTCATGGTTTTCAAAATCAGTAGCTACAAATTTATATGTCAGCTCATCATAATCTTCTCCATATCGTGGACCTTTAATTGTTGGTGGATTTGGAGGATGATTCCCGATTCTTACTTGATATGGTGAAGACGAATGGCTTTTCCCCCAGCTATCTTGAGATCTAGCTGTGATATTGTATAATCCATCAACAGGCCACTTATGGCTTAAAACGACTTCTTCGCCTGAAGCATAAGGACCAATCCATTCATCTGGATAACCATCATCCCAATTAACGTATAGTAAAATATCGTCTCCCTCAGGATCATTTGTTATAAATGAATAATCATACTCAACATTAGGATCTCCATAGGTTGGACCATCAATAGTTGGTGGAACCTGTTTATTGCCGCCCTCAAATTTAATTATTTTAAAATCATCAAGATATCCATCAAAATAATCTGACGAATACACTGCATGCATACCTAACCTGGTTTTAGAAAAGTCATCATTTGCAATCTCACATAGCCAATGAGTTGTTTTACTATCAAAATCTCCATCGACATTAAGAGTTACAGTCGGATTTGCAGTAATTCCATTGAAGTAATATTCAGCATGATACCACTTGCCATCATTATATGAACCTTCGGAATATAAGGCAATTCCGCATACTAGAGTCCAAATTTTAAATAATAATGTGCCATTATTAGGAATTAATTCGATAACCATCGCTGGATTATATCCCTGTGATGAAGTTGTGGAATAGATGATTCCTCCACTGGTTGATTTGAAATAAAATGAATAGATAACATCATCAGTTTTATTTATGGCAATCTCTTCCGTATGGCTATTTAGGTCTACATAATCATTTGCCCCATCAAAAATCAGTGCACATCCCGAATGACCATTTGAAGTCCATGTAGCTCCATTTATTATTCCATCATAATTATGCGCAGAGTCAGTTAAGGTGGTACCACCACAGTCGTCAAACTCCCAATAAACATTTACATAATCATCATTTAAAAGATAATTAGTATGAATTTTGTTATTCGATTGGCCAGTATCTCTAGTATATCCACTTATACTTGGAATTACACTTGCTAATAAGAATAAAAATATAATATTTAAAATTAAGATATTTTTATAATATTTGTTTTTCAAGTTTTCACCTCGTTAATGTTATATCTTATAGTATTACAACTATTAAAATATTATGTTAAAATTGTTATATATAAATATTAAAAAATGATACTACTACAAAAATTTTCAAGGTTTTTATGTAAAACCTAGTTATCATTTTTAAAATCTACTATAATGGTTATTTTAAAAAAACATCTTTAGGATTTTTTATTTTTATAATAATCTTTTATGCTTCTTGGCATATCTTCATTTGAAAAATAAGGTTGTGTTAATCTTTCCTTTTTTATGACTTTATTTTCTTTTCTTTTCAAACTAATGCCACTAATAATCAATCCAATACCTATTCCTGCAATAATTGAAAGAACTCCCATAAGTCCTATAATTAAATACCAATCTTTTGGAATAAAAAGCTCTATTTTTGGTAAACCAAAATATTTAGACGATGTTGTTCCAAGAGTGGTATTTGTAAAACCTAAGACACCTGCAATCATACCGCTATATTTGTAATATAATAATGCATTATCATAATCTGATTCATTTACTAGGCTTTCACTATACTCATAGTAACTAACTGCTAAAACAGGTTCAATTCCTTGTTGTCTACTTTTTGCAATTTTACTGCTAGCTGTTTCACTTGCAAATTGGATTCTATCCTTAGGTAAGACACCAATTATTTCTATTGCTAGGTTGGCTCTAACTGTTGCTTCCAATGCTTGAAATAACGCAGATGCAGGATAACCTTTTTCTAAATCCTCTCTAGATGATTCTAACAGATCTTCTGCGTAAATTAAATAACTAGAAGATTCAGTGCTTATTGAACTCAATTCATTTAGAATAATAGTTGAATAAATAGTGGATTGTTGTGCTTCTTCAATATATTCCAGCGCAAGATTTTCAAGTATATCTTTATCTAAATCACCAGTTTCATTAAAATATGAACCAATACTAATCCACCATTTGATACTATTACTTCTCTCATAAGCAAATGAAAGTTTATATAAAAAATCTAAAACTTCCGAATAATAATTTATTCCCTCCTCATACATATCCTCTGCAGAGTCTAAATACTGTTTTGCCTCCGATGCTCTTCTTTGTGCTGCACCAACTGATTGTAGAGATATAAAACCATTAATCTCTGCATTTTTTACCTGTTTACTTGCATTGTTATACCAAGATTTTACTTCTTGAAGTAAATTTTCCATAAAAAAATCATCATCTGTATCCCAATAATCACATGTATATGATATAAATCGTGAAAAAATCAAAGACTGGAAGGATTTACTAGTACTTGTATAATATGTTTCATTTTGATAGGCATCTTCAGATTCCCGTAATCTTTCTTCTGCAGATACAAGGTTATCTTGAATATCGTTTTTATAATAAGTAGGATACTGATTTGGGATATTTGAATTTTTAAACTTCATACTTGCATTATCATAGGATTCTCTTGCATTTTCCAAAAGGTTTGTTGCAAGAGGTGTCATTGAATTGATATAATCCTGGGTTGTTATTTCACCGTTTGAGATATTAAAATCAAATCTATAACCTGTAAAATATTCCAAAGCTTGATAAATATCAGCAACTTCAGTAACAGTCATTCCATAATTATCCATCGCGTAATCCATAACGTTTCTTGTTACAGGTTTTGTTACGGTTCTAATCCAACCACCAATATTTTCAGTTGTTACAACCATTTCAGTGTATGTCCCTTGTCCTTCAGGGATTAAAAAATGTGTTGCTCCAACAGAATGTGCTGCATCGATTTTTTGAGGAATTCCTCCAATTGGACCAATGCTTCCGTCAGGATTTATCATACCAGTCATAACTGTTTTATCGCTCATCTCCCAATTTTCAAGTAGTGAAATAGTTGCAACGGTCATTATAGCTCCAGCAGAGGGACCACCTATTATCGGTGCATCAGTTCTTACCACAAAGAAATAATCATAATCAGATGGATTAACATCACAATTTTCGTCATTTTCAACAATAGTACTTGCTACTTTTACTGCTAGGCGTGCTGATCCTTGCATATCAACCTGTGTCAAAGGTAAGGTATCAACAAAAACCCTTCCGCTACCATTACTTTGGATTTTAACAGTTATTGTAGAAATAATGCCCACGTAACCTTCATCTGTACTTCCAACAGCTGGGGCATAAACAGTGACATTTCGATAAAATACGGTTACTTCTTCTTCAGATATCTGACCAGGTATTATGACAGAACCTATTGATTGGCCAAATAAGGATGTAACTATAACTACAGCTGTAATGATTGCTACTATTCTCTTAATTTCCATGTTATCCCCCGATTACATTTTGGATTAATAGAAGTAAATAAGAACAACTTATTAAAAAATCTTTTGAATGAGTTTCTTTAAAAATATCTATTAAAAAAATAGAAAAGATGGATTTATGGATATCCACCAATCATTAAACTTGGGTCGCCAAGCAGCACCCATTGTGTTAAGGATTTGGCATGATCCAAGAAATCCATGTCAAATTGATTATGATACGCCCGCAGAGTATCTGTGTATACATTTCCTAGAATTGCAGAACCTTTATTATTATAATCTATTCCGTATTGTTTGAAAAACTCAATGCAAATTCCACCGTCAAGACCTTCGACAAGGCAATCTTTTCCAGGAACACCATAACCTAGTCCAGTATTACCAATAGTTGCAATTGCACCTTGCCTGGGCATTTGAACTAGAACCCAACTGAAACATTCAGGGGTGGGAGTTCCATGACACCATGTATATTTTTTACCATTTCCATCAAGAAATGTTGGAATCATTGAAACATTGAACTGGCTATTGTGGCATCCTCCTATAAGAACAACTGGTAGTTTGTTCCAATTCTTTATTTTATTCATTGGATATACTGGAAATACTGGTAGACCTATTGGCCAATAACTAATACTTGAAAGTGCTGGAATGCTACCTGATCTTCGGTTGCCAGGGATACCAGGGAAATGATCTGTCCAAACATTTGGACTACCATGACCAGACAAAAATGCAAAACCACAACCCTCCCTTAGAGAGTTGAGTATATCATCAGGCCCTGTCAATTTTCCATTTGATGCCCAAATAACTTCTTGTTTAAACTCTTCAGGCATATAATAAAGTGCTCCTCCGCCACCTTTTAGCACCTTACTACCTGTAACCCATTCTCCTTCATAGTACATCTCACAGTCATATCTGGTTTCATCAAAAACAATTTCCTCATCTTCATTTAGAACCCATACGCGGATATTTGTAACATTTCCATAAGCCTTGGGATCATACGTCTTTCCACGTATATGAAGTACCCCGTCACTGAAATTTAAATTAGCCCAACCATTCTGAGAATTGCCATATGCGTAGTTTTCAGAAATATTTTCAAAATAATTAGTCTTACCAAGAATGTCTCCAGTAGATACCGAGACGATTTCTGCAATTGGTAAGGTTGGATATCCATTTATTCTAGTATTATCGTCGTGATTAAAAGTTAGAGAAGTATTTACATCCCTATCAATTGTAACTTCAATTACGTCTGGTACACCTGATGGTCCATCCCCAACCCTGCTTTGTGCATATATCGTATATTTTCCTTCAGATAAATTTGTTGTATCCCATTGGAAGTCCAGATCCTCTTGATCCATAAATCCATCGCCTGAGATTACAACCATTTTTTTAAACCAACTTGAGCCATATGTTTTTTTCTCATAATTTATAATCTTGTTTACCACACTTCTAACTTCGATTATGTTTCGACATGCAAGCCTTCCTACAATGACATCTGGATATAAGTCAAGGGTATCATTTTCAACTGATTCATCAGGTAAAAAGTTCCATGCGCCCATTATTCCATCATCATTAGAATCCCAATTCTCAAATTCATTTTGTCCAGAAGACTCATTATATTTATAAACATCAGCATAGTAAAGATCACTAATTACACCTGGATCATAGATTTTTTCAAAGCTTAAGGGGTGCTCTGGATTATCATAAAAGTTATGATATCTTACAGGAACATACCATCCTCTAGCTCCGTAGTTGAGATGTTCACAAGGGTTTGCATAAATTTGACTTTTTAAACCACCAACGAGTAAAACATATGTAATATTGTTTTTTTCTATTGCATCTTTAATAAAATATTTGATTTGCTCAGGTTTATCAACACCTTTATCCTTATATTCCCTATATATCGATTCTGTGGTTTTTAGACGTGTCTCAATACTATGACTATTCTTGTGCCTAATCAATTTATTTAGCGCGATTGAAAATCTCCTTGGAGCAATTACTACCATGTCATATTTATCTTCTGCTTGAAAAGGATTATTGTCTGATAAGTCGTAGGTTATTTTAATATCTGCACTTTCTGCAACAGATATTTTATTTAATTTTGGTGAATATCTAACAGGATAAAGATGAATAGCTACATTAGTAACCCTTTCATTATTTTCATTTAAACCTACACTTATATCTTTATCATACCAAGTTAATGGAAAAAGATCCTCACTTGAATATATTTTATCATTTTTTACAGTAACTATTGGTAATGCTTCCTCTGTTGCAATAAGTGGAATATGTGGAGATCCGGGACGAATTTCTTGATCAATTTTTAACTCTTGGAATTTATTAACTATTACTTCAATTTTGATATTACAAGCAGTGAATGGTAATTCTAAGGTTTTAACAACCTTTGGAAGAACAGGCTTACCAGGACTAGATAGATATGTTGATATACCCTCTAGGTTAATCTCTGTATAATCTTTATTAAATTTTTCAATTTTTAAAGGTGAAAATGTTAGTGCAATATACTCAGATTTTTCATCTATCATATTGTTTTTTTGAGTATTTGTTGAAATATTTGTAAATCCAACAGCTCCAAGTCCACTAAAGATTAAAATTCCAATTATAAATATTGGTAACAATTTTTTCATATCAAATCCCCGTTGCTATTGTAATGTTTTTTAATTTAATTATAGGATAGTAGATATATAAATGTTTTTAAAATAAAAAAATTAATAGTTAAATAACTCAATTTATTTTACTTTAAAAATTAAAGAAAATAGCTCCTATTTCCTTATAAGATCCAAGGAGCTAAGTTCAGCAGACAGTTTATCTACAGCAAGTGAGACATCCTCTGTTTGCCTTGCACCTGTGCAGACTATTTTACCTGATCCAAAGAGTAACATCGCTACTTTTGGTTCTCTTATCCTATAAACAAGACCTGGGAATTGTTCTGGCTCGTATTCAACATTTTCAAGTCCGAGTCCCATTGCGACCTCATTTAGGTTAAGCTCTGTACCTAGATCAGATATTGCTACTATATTTTGAATTACTATCTTAAGATCTTTATAAACGTCTACTCCCAGTTTCTTAAGTTTATCTGCTATTAAATCAACAGTTTTTCGCACATCTTCAACATTCTTTGCACCAGTACAATTGGCTTTACCACTTCTAAATAAAAGTGTTGCGGTTTTCGGTTCACTAAGCCTATAAACCAGTCCAGGGAATTGTTCTGGTTCATATTCTGCTTCTTCTAATGATTGTGCTATTACGTCTAAATCTAGTTTATCTGCAAAAGATGTAGACGCAACAATATTTTCTACTATTACTTCTGGCATAATTTTTCATCTCCTTTTTTATAAAACTCCCACTGATGAAAGTTTTTCTTTAATAATTTCTACGGCATCGGTTATTTCTTCAATAGCTAAAAATCCTGTAAATACAATTTTTCCATTATTAAATATAAGTGATGATGCACCATTTTCGTTTATTTTAAATACTAAACCTGGTAATCGTTCAGGTTTGTACTCAATATTTTCTGATGATAATTCTTTAGATATTAGTTCTAGGTTTAGTTCTTTTTTTAAATCTATTGAAGCGATGATATTTTGAATTACTATAGTTGGTGTTTTTTTTAGTTTTATATCTATTCCTTCGATTTTATCCATTATAGTTACAAATGCATTTTCTATATCTTCTCTTTTTTTTGCACCTGTTAAAACAGTTTTACCGTTTTTAAGTATTAATACTGCAACATCTGGTTTTTCAAGTTTTAATGTCAAACCCAAAAACTTGTCTGGATTATAGTTGAAATCTGGTAACTTTTCGGCTATTTTCTCGATATTTAACTCATTGGCAATCTTTGAATATGCAATAATATTTTCTACCATCACATCAGTCATACAAAGCCGGCCGTCCCTCCCTGGAGTATATAAAGGCTTTTTATAAACATTTCGTTACCTTTAAGGAGAAAAAGATAAATAATTTTTTTACCAGATATCATCTATATCTAAATCGCTTTCTTCCTTCTTCCTTTTTAATTTCTTTTTATTTACTTTATCAAGCATCCCTCGAAACTCATCAGTTCGATATTCTATGCGTCTTTCACAGCTGGCTACTGCCAACTCTCCTCTCGTTCTCTCTATTAAACCTCTTACCATGTCCTGTTTTTTCTTAATGGGAATAAGCCCTGATGGATAATCAAAACGGATAATTACATCATATATTTCTTCCATCATATTCAAACACTTGTCTGCCTTTTTAGTTTTTCCCGATCGAATGGAATCCAAAGCAGTTCTTCTTAATTCACCAACCAGATCACAAAGACCCAAAAGATAGGAGCTATAGGTTGTTTGTAATTTATCAGGATCAGGTAAATCTTTACCTTTCATAATATTATATAAACAATGAGCCTCAACTAATTCTTGCGCGGCATTTTCAACAAAACCAGCATGATATAATTCGGGATGCTCCCCTGTTAAATTATATAATTCTTGAAGTTTAACAGACGCCTGTTTTATGTTTGTCTTTGCATCATTCATCAAATCTTGATGGATATATTGAATTGCTTTTCTACATCCAATTATAATTTCCCGTGATGATCGTAATGCTTGTTCGCGGATTTTATCCTTATTATCAATACTTTTTTCGATTTTATCTACAATTTTATCTAAATTTTTCATTTTTACTCCAAATTTTACATATATTTTTTATTAACCCAAAAATCAGGGTCCTTACCATTTAATACCTTAATTATCTGCTCTGCACATACAGTTCCTGCTCGAATTTGACCTTCATTTGTGTTTGCTCCAATATGTGGTGTCAAAACAACATTTTCAAGTTTTAGCAAAGGATTATCTTTTGGCGGCTCATTTTCAAATACATCTATTCCAGCACCTGCAATTTTACCATTTTTCAAAGCCTCATAGAGTGCTTTTTCATCAACAGTTCCACCTCTTGAACAGTTAATAATATATGCTGTTGGTTTCATCTTAGAAATCATCTCTTTATTTACGATATGATGAGTCTTGGGTATATGCGGAAGATGAAGAGAGATAAAATCCGCAGTCTTCATAAGCTCCCCAAGATCCTCTATCTTTTTTATCCCGTCTTTCTTCATATCTTCTTTTGAAATGAAAGGATCATATCCTATAACTGAAATATTAAATGCCTGGGAATATTTTGCGGTAAGCTTTCCAATATTTCCACAACCAATAAGACCTAGAGTTTTTCCATATAATTCATTTCCTTTGAGTTGTTTTTTTGCCCACTCGCCATTTTTCATTGTAATATCTGCCTTTATTAAATGTCTGGACAATGATAACATATAGGCTAAAGCTAGCTCTGCAACACTTGTTGTAGCACCAGTTGGTGCATTTACAACCTTTATTCCTTCTTTAGCTGCAGTTTCAATATCTACGTTATCAACACCTATTCCTGCTCTTCCAATTACCTTTAGTTTTCCCTTTGCACCAGCCTTTACAATTTCCTTTATAACTTTTGTTCTTCCTCTCACCATTAGAGCATCATACTTTGGTATTTCCCTAAGTAAAGTTTCTCCGTCCATTTCATCATAGGTAACATCATGACCTGCATCTTTTAAAATCTGTAAAGCTTCATTTGCCATTTTATCAGTAATCAATATTTTCATAAATCTGCCTCAAGGTCTGGTATATAAAATGGTATAAAAATGTTTATGCTAAATGATCCATGCGAAAATCAATACCTGGATACTCGGCTTCCTCCCCTAATTCTTCTTCAATTCTTAAAAGCTGGTTGTATTTTGCATTTCTATCGCTTCTTGCCGGAGCGCCAGTTTTAATTTGACCTGAGCTTGTTCCAACAACAAGGTCTGCAATAAAGTTATCCTCTGTTTCTCCACTTCTATGGCTTACAACAGCGGTCCAACCTTGGTCATGAGCCATCTTGATTGCATTTAAAGTTTCAGTGACAGTTCCGATCTGATTTAGTTTGATTAAAACAGAATTTGCCGCACCAAGTTTAATCCCCTTTTTTATTCTCTTGGTGTTTGTGACAAATAAATCATCCCCAACAATTTGAACCTCTGTACCAATCTTTTTTGTAAGTTCAACCCATGAATCCCAGTCATCTTCTGCAAGTCCATCCTCAATTGATATTATTGGATATTTTTTACAAAGTTCTATGTAAAAATCTACCAACTCCCCACCTTTATATGATTTTTCTCCTATCTTATAAATTCCATCATAAAAAAATTCACTTGAAGCAGGGTCAAGGGCAATATGCATCATTCCTTCATAACCTGCATTGGCAACTGCTTTTAACATAAGATTAAGTCTATCTTCGATATTTGTTATCTGTGCAGGAGCAAATCCGCCCTCATCACCAATTAAAACTCCACCTGCTCCAAACTTTTCTTTTAAGAGTTTTGCCAGATGATGATAACTTTCTGATACCATCCTAATTCCTTCAGAAAAACATTTTGCACCAGTGGGCATTAACATATGTTCTTGAATTGAATTTTCCTGACCTGCATGTTTCCCTCCGTTGATTACATTACACATTGGAACAGGAAGTTTATGTGGAATTACGCCAAATAACTCGCCAATATATTGATAAATTGGTAGATTTTTAGAAGCAGCTCCTGCTTTTGTAATTGCCATAGAAATAGGTAAAATTGAGTTAGCACCAAACTTTCCTTTATTTGAGGTTCCATCAAGTTTTAGTAAAATATTATCAATTGTCTCTTGTGCAATAGGATCAAGACCAATTAATTTTGGTACAATTTTTTTATTAGCATTATCAACAGCTTTAAGGGTTCCTTTGCCTAAATATCTAGATTTGTCCCCATCTCTTAGTTCAAGTGCTTCATGCTGACCTGCACTGGCACCACTTGGAGTCATTGCACGAAATATTCCATCTTCTGTGATAACATCAACTTCAACTGTAGGATTACCTCTGGAATCCAAGACCTCTCTAGCTTTTATTTTTTCAATTTTTGACATAATTAATATCTTCCCTCAAGCCCGATTTAATATAGACTAGCTATTTATTTTATTTTTTATACTTGCATTTTTTATTACAAATTATTTTTCTCCCTTATAAATATACTAAAAGTTGGGTGGTGGGCCAGACATTTTATAAGAACCACGTACGGTGTAGCACATGATTAAGGTCCACTACCTAGTTATGATATGATATTCGATAGTATATAAGTTATTTGGTTTTAAGTTTTTTCAGATAATTTCACAGATATATGCTTTATCATATTTCAAAGCCGCTGGGGGGGGGAATTAGTAACCGAATCTCAAAGCACCAACATAATTCTTTAACATTTGCGTGTAGGGCCCAGGGCGGGAGCCTGTAGTTAACGTTTAAATCCCATCATGAAAAATAGGATTAAATCATTATTATAACAATGGAAGTTAAAAGGGAGATTTTGACGCGCATTTGTTAACAAATAAATTTAATCATTAAGGAGAAAACAAAAATTATAATATTTATTAAGTTACAATTAACTATTGTTATGGATATATTTGTATCAAAACATTTTATTACAATTCTGCCGATTTTATAGAGAGGGAGGAAAGTAAGGAAAAAATATTACTTGTATATTACTATATTGAATTTGCTATTTTTCTAATTTTGTTCAAATTATTGATAATAAAATTTATATTCTTTAGCCAATTTTATACTCATTAATACAAGGAGGAAAAAATATGAAGAAGAAAAAAATAACAATCATATTATTGGGAATTTTAGTTTTTAGTGGACTCGGAGTTGGTGCAGGAAATACACAAAAATCATCTTTAAATCAATCTATTATTTTTGATGAATATGACATGGTGATTATAGCACCAGATGAGTTTTCAGCTAGTATTCAGCCGTTAATTGATCATAAAAATAGTCATAGTGTTAAAACTTTTTTAAAGACCACTGAAGAAATCTATTCGGAATATAATGGATGTGATGTTGCTGAAGAAATTAAATTATTTATCAGGGATGCAGTTGAGCAGTGGAGTATTCGTTATGTCATGCTTGTTGGCGGGAAAAATGAAACGCCTGTGCGATATTCTACAATATACCTTAGAAATAAAACAAACAGTTTTTACCCCGTACAGATGCTAAAAAGTAGCGTTATTTCTGACTCGTATATCTCAGATCTTTATTATGCTGATATATATGACGGCGATGGAAAATTCTGCACGTGGGATTCCAATAATAATGGTATATTTGGAGAAATGGATGATAATGAGATAATTGATCAAGTTGACCTCTACCCTGATGTGTACATTGGGAGACTTCTTTGTTATACGCCTTCTGAAGTCACTATTGTTGTCAAAAAAATAATTGACTATGAAACTACTACATATGGAAAAAATTGGTTTGAGAACCTTATTCTGTGTGGGGGAGATACATTTCCGTATACCTACGAAGAAGTAATCGTGAAATTGATTTTTAAGATCATAATTGGGGTGAATTGTAGAGTTGCATGGGAAGGAGAATACTTGTGTAATGAGGTTGAAAAATGTCTAAAGAATTTTCAGACAAAAAAAATTTATGCAAGCAGTCTACTTGGTATAAGATATGATAAACTCACATCGGATAATATTAATTCAGCAATCAACGATGGAGCAGGATTTTTACTCTTTGCAACCCATGGGAGCACAGATGAAATAGTTACCCATTTTCCATTTTCTAAAAAATGGTTACCATCTCCTGATGGCTATCATACCACTGAAATAGAAAAACTTACAAATAAGGATAAACTACCTGTCGCTGTATTTTGTGCTTGTTTATGTGGTGATTTCAATTCAGTAGAAAAACCTATTGCTTGGGCATTTGTTCAGCATGAAAACGGGGGAGCTATCGCCAGTTTTGCGTGCACAACAGATGGTAACGCGTGGCCAACAACGTATACTACTAAAAGTCTTATGTCGCTAATAGCATTTAATGTCTTTAAAGCATATGCAGATGGGATAGACACTATTGGAGAAGTTTGGGGTGAGGCAATTACCAAATATCTCAATGATGAGGATGCTTGGCGGTTTGAATTGAGTGCTTGGGATCATTATCTCACATTGGAGGAATGGATTCTCTTTGGTGATCCTAGTTTGAAAATTGGAGGATATAATCAGGGATAGGTAATAAATATAGGTAATAATTATGAAAAGAATATTTCCTAAGATAATACTTGATTTACCTGAGGCAGATGTCTCATTAGAAGGGGCAAAAGCATATCTATCACAAAGTGATAAACATCAAATTATCTTTCTTGAATTCAAAAAAGATGTTGAACTACCAGAGCATGAACATGAAGCCCAATGGGAATACATACTGAACGGAAAAGTAGATCTTTGGGTTGATGGCATAAAACGTACATATAAAAAAGGGGATAATTTTTTTATTCCAACAGGTGCAAAGCATTCTGGAAAGATTTACGCAGGATATACATCAATAGCGTTTTTCAATCAAAAAGATAGATATATGAAAAAATAACACGTAATATCACACATAAATCATCATTCATTCTTTCTATTCCCCTTATAATTAGCAAGTAAGTTATTACAAAAGTTGAATACTCCTGGAAAAGATTTAGACTCATCTTATGTAGCAGTGAGTATATTTAGTAGATTAAATAATAAATATCCTGGTTATCTAAAAAAAGATATAATCGAGGTTAGAATTGTACAATCTGAAGCAAGGGTATGGCTTGAGATTACTACTGAAGATAAAAAAGGTGATTATTTAGTAAATCAGATAATAAAGCGGTCAGATTTAGCCTTCATTATTGAGGGTGATGATGAGCTTATCTTCAAACCAGAAAATGATATAAAAATAAATGCTGATAAATTTGTTAATGAATTTGATCCATATTCAATAATAATGACAACAAATTTGTTTCACGAAAAAGCATGCAGCCAAATAACTGAAAAATTTGAAAGTGAACATCCTTTTCCTGATTTTGATGATTAAACCTTTTATAGGATCTGAATAGTTAAAAAATAAATCTTGATTCACGAGGTTAAATAAATACATCCTTTTTCTGATTAGAAACAAATTATCCTAACGCCAAATGTAATGATTGTAAGGTCTCAATAATTAGTGATGATGATATTCCACCTATGTTTTAATTTTATATATAGTAGTTATATATTCTTAATATAAAAATGCTAAACCAAAAAGAAATAGATGAATTAATAGACACTCGAATGAGAATTGCAGAAAAGGATAAAGCTATTAATTTACTCCATCAATATGTATATTACTTATCAAAGATTAATCCCAAACATAAATTAATCAAATATATTGAAGAAGAAATTATCCCTATTTGTGTATTTGAATGTATTTTCGGCTTAAAGATTTACAGTATTAGTGATATCGAAAAGTTTTACAAATATAACAGAGATATTTGTGAGAGAGAATTACGAAAAGTTTTTTTGCAATCTAGATCAGGAATTTCAATTAGCAAATCAGAGCTAAAAAAACTATGGGAAATATTTGATATTTCAATAATGATAATGAAAACACATGATTTTGAATCTTGGGATATTTTTCATTCTTGGATAAAAGATTCTTATAGACATCTTAAAGGTGCAGTTACTGAATTGAGAAAAAATGATTATACAGAGTCATTGAAACGATTGCAACTAGGTATAGAATGTTTGGTTAAATCTTATGCATTGTATATTGGATTAAAAACAGAATCTGATCTTAAAAAAACAGGTCATACTCCTATTAATGTTTATATTGATTTGCTTAAAAAATCATGGGTTACAAGAATGAAAGATACTCTTAACCTTAATAGTAATATTCATTCTCAAATTGACAATCTGAAAAAGTATCAAAAATCTATTGTACTAAAAAAACCAAATAAAGACAATTTACAGGACTTTAAAAATAATATCATTAAATGGGATAACAGCTTAAACTTCTATTTAGAAATTTATAATAAAATTGATAAAAAATTAAGTAGAGCTTTTAAGAAGAAAAATATTAGATATTTGATTAGATATGCAAATATTAAACTTAATTCAGATATAGAGGCATTTTATCGAGCTTGGTTTGGTTTTTCTGGATTGTTACTTCCCCTATCATATATTACATTTTTTTATCAATCAAAATATAGTTACGCAGATTATACAAGAGATCTTAAATTAGAATATAATAAATTAAATATTGTTAAAAATCTTACAAAAATAACTGATTTGTTAGAATATAATATAGACTATTTATTAGATTCTTTTAATGAAAAACAAAAATTTACTTATACATTACTTTGTGAAACTATATTTTATAAGTTGGATAATATAAGTATATTCACTCAAAATGAAACAAACCTAGATAAAATTGTTTCTTCAATTGATAGAATAAAAAAAGATGAATATGTTAATGAGCTTATAGATAAATTAAAAAATAACGATATTGTAAAAGATATAAATTTAATCTTTAGGAATAATTAACTATTTTGAAACTTTCCTATTCATAGAACTTTGATATATCGATGCTCTTTATCATACGCTTTATATACTTCCTATCAGATATTTTAATTGATATATGGGGAGGTAAAATATGAATAAGAAAATACTGATAGCAGGTCTTCTCGTATCTGTTATACTAATTGTTCCTATTAATTCTGCATATAGCAATATTGATATTCAAATAGATAACAAACCTGTTATCACATCTGTTAGGGGTAATATTCTTTATGTCGGTGGTAATGGTTCTGGTAATTATTCCAAGATACAGGACGCTATAGATGATGCTGTTGATGGTGATACTGTTTTTGTCTATGATGATTCAGCACCATATAAAGAGTGGGAAATTCTAGTTAACAAATCAATTAATTTAGTTGGAGAAAATAAAAATTCCACGGTTATTTATGGTTGGAAACATGATGTATTAAAGGTAACTGCTGATTGGGTTAATATCAGTGGATTTACAATAACTTATTGTGATTTAGGTATAGAGGTATGTTACGCATATAAAATTAAGATTTCTGATAATGACTTTATTGATTGTGATTTAGGCATAAGGGTAATTGGTGCAAGTAACATTAAGATTTCAGATAATGACTTTAGTGATTGTAATTTTGGGATATTCTTCTATGCTACAGATGAAAGTTCTATAATTTCTAATATGTTTAGAGACTTTTTAAAAATTGCAATTAGATTACAGAAGTGTTGGGAAATAAGGGTTTCTGATAATATTATAATTAGTACATCAGATGGATATTTTAAAGGTGACATAGATTGTTTTCAAGAAGGAACTTACTTAATGATTACAAATAACACATTAATAAATTGCGATTCTAATGATTCAAAAAATGGATTATTATTACAAGGAGTTTGTAATAGTATTATCAAAGGAAATAAAATAAGTGGTTATGGCGTTAGGGAGGGAGGTGCTTTTGCTATTTGGGGAAATTTTAATAATACAATTTCTTATAATACCTTTATAAACAATAATTATGGTATTAATTTTATTTTTTCTTCATCTGCTAATAAAATAACAAATAACAATTTTATAAATAATAAATTTGATACTTTTTCACCAGAAGGTTATTTTAGAAATCTATGGGATGGTAATTATTGGGATAAATGGATAGGTAATAAAATCAAACTACCATTATTTCAAAAATTTCCTAAGTTCATAACCAGCGGCTATATTTTTATTTTTAATATTGATTGGAATCCTGCTAAAGAACCATATGATATTTAGAAAAACTATTGGTGTAATAACTTTATATACCATGTATCTGATTTGTATATGATAAAAGAGAGGGAGGATTATGAAACAGACCATCCTCATAATAGGGATAATATTATTATTAATAGGTGCTAGTGTTGTTTCATCTTTTAGTATATTAAAAGAAAAATCATACACCTATTCGACATATTTAGATCATGATCCAATTTATATAAATGGAAATGATGATTTCACCAGTGAAAATGGTGTAACAGGAGGTTCTGGTACATCCTATGATCCATATATTATTGAAGGATGGGATATAAATGCTTCATCTCAGAATGGTATTATCCTTAGAAATGTTAGTGCAAAATTTGTTATTAGAAATTGTTACATTCATGATGGTGGTTCAAATTATAATGGAATTGTATTTTTTAATGTAACGTATGGAGTTATTAAAAATAATATTATTACTAGGAATAGAAATGGTACATTATTTGCATCTCAAGGGTATACAATGAAAGAAAATAGTACTAATAATAAAATTATACAAAATAATATTACTGACAACATATGGAATGGTATCCATTTTGGACATACTCTAGGTAATCATCATGATTATAATTCTATTTATCTTAACAATATTTCAGGGAATAATAAAGGAATTTATATGGTAACATCCCGTGATAATTTTATATATTCTAATAATATATTTTCTAATTCTAAATATGGTGTTGAATTATTTATGTGTTGTTGTGGAGGAGTAGACAACAAAGTTTATCATAATAACATTATAAATAACGGAGATGGAAATGGACAAGCTTTTGATTCATCTGGATGGAATTATTGGGATGATGGTTACCCATCTGGTGGGAACTTTTGGTCAGATTATACTGGTTCTGATGCTAATGGCGATGGTATAGGAGATGAACCATATATAATTCCCACTGAAGAATATTATTGGAATTATGATTATTATCCCTTAATGGAACCTTATGGTGGAAATTTACCTCCTTTTGCTGATTTTTTCTGGACACCAAAACTTCCAGATTCAAATGAAACAATAATTTTTAATGCTTCTAAGAGCATTGATTATGATGGATACATTACCCTTTTACAGTGGGATTGGGATAACGATGGGGAATATGATATAAACACAACAAATCCCGATGTAACTTTTATTTTTGATGAAGCAGGTGATTATCCTGTTACTTTACGCATACATGATAACAACTCGTTAAAAGATACAATAACAAAAACGATAAGAGTAGGTAATCAACCTCCAAATGAACCTATTCCAATATATCCATTAAATGGTTCAATAAATGTACCACATATTTCAAGTTTAAAATGGAGTGGCGACGATCCTGATGGTGATATTGTAACATTTGATTTATTTTTTGGCATAATTTCACCTCCTCCAAAAATTGTAAGTAATCAATCATTTACAACTTATTATCCCGGTGGATTAGATGATTGTACAGTCTATTATTGGCAAATCGTTGCATGGGATGAATATGGAACTTATACAAAAGGACCAATTTGGAGCTTTACTACTTCTTGTAAACCTGATCCACCAACTATTACTGGTCCAACTAATGGTAAACCTGGAAAACCCTATTCATATACTTTTACTTCTGCTTTGGATCCTGAAGGTGATGATGTTTCATATTACATTGATTGGGGTGATGGTTCTACATCAGGTTGGACTTTTTTTATTCCCTCTGGACCACCTGGTTATAGTGAGAGTCATTCATGGACTTCAGAAGGAAATTATACAATTAAAGCAAAAGTAAAGGATATATATAGTGCTGAGAGCAATTGGTCTGAATTTACGGTTAATATGCCCCGAAATAAAGCTACTTCTAATTCATTCTTCTTGAGATTCTTAGACCATTTCCCCTTGTTACACCGTTTATTAGATATCTGGAGGCTTAATCTAGTATGAAGAAACTGTTATCAGTTGCAATAATTCTTCTGTTCTTTGGTATGGTTATCTTTCCTTCAAGTGGTATCCAAATAGAAGAAACTTCTAGAACATTGTTACATAGAGGCAATACTCTATATGTCGGTGGGAACGGTTCAGGTAACTACAGTTATGATGATAGTTCACCATATTATGAAGATATCATTGTAGATAAATCATTAAATATTATAGGAGAAAACAGAGATACAACCATTATACATAACTTGGATTCAAGTTACGTTCTTAGTTTCACTGCTGATTGGGTAAATATTTCTAATTTTTCAATTCAATGTTATGATTTATATTATTACTCAAACGGAATTATCATTTACTCAGATTATAATAAAATTTTTAATAACAATATCTCAGAAAATTATTATGGTATTTACCTGGAAAATTCAAGTAATTATAACATAATTAAAAATAATATTATCTATGATAATACCATAGGTATATTCTTATCAAATGCTAATAATAATAACACAATAACAAATAATGATATAACATTGAATAATTATCTTGGTATATCCATATACTCATCTAACAATAACACCATCAAGGACAATAGCTTTTATAATAATCAGCATGATATCGAATTTAAAAATTCTTACAATAATATTTTAAAAGATAATTATTTTGAAGATACTAGATGTTGTGAATGTATTTGTCTACATTCTTCTGATAATAATCTTGTTACAGGTAATCTTATTTTTCCAATATATGCAACTGGTATTAGACTGTGGAGTTCCAGTTATAACATAATAATTAAGAACACTATTTCAAAAGGCGGAGGTATAAGTATTAGGAAGTCATCTGACTATAATATATTTTCAAATAATTCTCTTTATTTCTGTGGCTTTAGGCTTGATGAATCGTATATAAATAATTTTTATAATAATACAATTAATGGTAAACCTCTTATATGCTTAGTAGATAAATCAGATACTATTATTAACATTGATGCTGGGCAAATTATAATTTTAAATTGTGACAATGTAACTGTTAAAAACCAAGAATTATGTAATACTAGTGTTGGCATTATATTATGGAATTCAGATAATTGTTCTATTTTAAATAACAATTTCAGAGATAATGGTAATGGTATATCCCTTCCTAGTTCCAATAACAATATTATCATTGATAACTATTTCAATAAAAATGATTTTGGTATAAGTCTTGGAGGTTCAAGTAACAACATCATCATGGATAACAACTTTTATTCAGGTCACCATAGTGATATTGAAATATTAAATAATAGTAATAATAATATTATAAAAAGCAATATTCTCTATAATAACTATTGGAATGGTATAAGGATGTGGAGAGCCTACAATAACTCTATCATTTTTAATATTGTTTCAAACAGTTATTTGAGCGTTATCTTTCACGAATCTAGTTATAACAACATCACTGGAAACAATATAACGAATAATGAAGATGGAATACGCTTTTCAGACTCTAGTCAGAATAATATTGTTACTGAGAACAACATTTTGAATAACAATGATGGTATAACATTTTATGATGATAATGATAATAATTACATTTATCACAATAACTTCATAAACAACGGAAGGAACGCATATATACATTCAAATAGTTATAGCATAAGTATATGGGATAATGGATATCCAAGTGGTGGTAATTATTGGGATGATTATAATGGTGTTGATAATTTCTCTGGTCCTAATCAAGATATACCTGGTAGCGATGGTATAGGTGATACACCATATGATATTCCTAGTTTTGTAAAAAATGAGGATAAGTATCCATTAATTGAACCCTTGGGTGAAAATCATCCTCCGAGTAATCCAATAATTGAAGGTAAAAGAAAGTTTAAAGAGGGGGAAAATGGAATATATACTTTTACTATCTATTCTATAGACGTTAATGGAGATAGTATTAGTTACTTATTTAATTGGAGTGATGGAACTCAAGAATGGACTGGTTTTTATCCATCTGGTGAAAAACTAAAAATAAATGTATCAATACCTGCAGAAAAAGGTACTTACTTTATATTTAAAATAAAAGCTAAAGACATCTTTGGTATTGAGAGTGATTGGTCAGAATTAGTTATTACTGTACCCAGAGATAAAGCATTATCAAGTTCACCATTCTTGAGGTTTTTAGAACGATACCCACTGCTACAAGCAATATTAATGCGACTAGGATTACAATAGATACCCCATTTCATCCAATTCTTCTTATCTATTTGTTTTTACTGTAAATTGATATTTGTCCATAATTGAGAGGTCCGATACAAATTATTTTGTCCGGATTAAATAAAAAAATTGGTGAATTATAATTATACAGAAACTCTTAATAATGTAAATTTCCTTTTCCCTTTTTGGAGGTAAAGGTTATGCCGATTATAATATGGTATATCTTAATAATCATAATCATATTTTTAGTGATAATCCTTGCATCTGCAATAAAAATCATGGCTGAATATCAAAGAATCGTTGTATTTAGATTAGGTAGATTAATAGGAATAAAAGGACCTGGTCTTGTTTTTATTATTCCAATTATTGATACTTACATTAAACTTGACTTAAGAACTCGTGTTATAGATGTTCCTAAACAAAGAGTTATTACAGAAGATAACGTAACCGTAGATGTTGACGCAGTAGTATATTTTAGGATTACTGATCCAGAAAAAGCAGTAGTTGAGGTTCAAAGATATGATGTTGCAACCAGTTTACTTGCACAAACCACTCTTAGAGATGTACTTGGACAAAAAAGCTTAGATGAACTGTTATCTCAACGTGAAGATTTAAATAAAGCCCTTCAAACAATCATTGATCAAGGAACAGACCCCTGGGGGATTAAAGTCTCTGCTGTTACAATAAGAGATGTTGCATTACCTGAGGAAATGCTTAGAGCCATTGCCAAACAAGCTGAAGCAGAAAGAGAGAAGCGTTCAAGAATAATAATTGCTGAAGGTGAATTACAAGCATCACAGAAAATGACTGAGGCAGCAAAATATTATGAAAAGACTCCAACAGCATTAAGACTCAGAGAACTACAAACCCTTGCTGAAATTGCAAGAGAAAAAAATCTGATAGTAGTTCCTGGAGGAGATATTGGAAAGGTCGCAGGAATTGCAAAAGCTATCACTCAAGAAGATAAAAAATGAAACTTAAATTTTTTTTAATTTTCTTTTTTTTACTTTTTTCACTTTTTGCACTCAGCTCGATTGCTAAAAGCTCAAATGTAGTTATAGTTGAAGTAACGGATACTATTGATCAGTCAACAGTAGAGGTAATAAAAGGAGCAATGGAGCAAGCAAAAAACGTAAATTCACAAGCTATTATTCTTCTTTTGGATACGCCCGGAGGAGGTCTTGATCAGACTTTTGAAATTGCCGATATGATAAATTCAAGTGAGATACCGGTTATTGGTTATGTATACCCAATAGGTTCAAATGCATGGTCTGCTGGCACATTTATTTTGATGAGCACTCATATTTCAGCTATGACCAATCATACGGTGATAGGCTCTTGTCAGCCAGTTGAAATTACCGCAGAGGGAACAAAATATATTACAGAGTCTAAAATTATCAATGCACTTGTTAGTTGGATTGAAACTCGCGCTGAAATTTTTGGAAGAAATAAAACAGTTGCTGCAAAATTTGTAACTGAAAATCTTAACTTAAATGCTACACTTGCAAAGGAATATGGCGTTGTTGAACATGTTTCATCATCTATTAATCAACTTCTTAAGGATATCAATGGAACAACTGTTAAAACATCAAGCGGTGAACTTGTAATTGAAACTAATTATATTGACAAAATTTATTATTCTCCCTCTATAGGAATTCATGTTATGAAATTTTTTTCAAATCCAATTCTTACCTCTCTTTTATTAATACTTGGTATTTTTGCCTTGATATTTGGCATATCTTCACCAGGATATGGTGCAGAGGTCTTTGGTGTTGTAGCAATTTTACTATCACTTGTTGGTTCTGGTTTTGCAATATCTGTTTTAAGCATAATCTTTATAATTATTGGATGCCTACTACTTATAATAGAAATATTTGCAACACCTGGATTTGGAGTAATAGGTATCGGTGGAATAATATTACTGTTACTTGGAGCAATATTTCTGATACCAAGTTATTCTACAACAGGATGGGTGATTAAAATCGATTGGATAAATGATGCGATATTAACCATATTGGTGGCGGCAATTCTTATTGCAATATTTTTTGTTTTTTTATTGTATAAGATTATACAAGTTAGAAAGAAAAAAACAGTTATTGGAACGTTTGTTGGGGAAACAGCAAAAACAGTAGATAGAATTTCACCTTTTCAATCAGGTTATGTGCGTTTTAAAGGTGAACTTTGGCAAGCAACATCTGAATCTATAATTGAGCCAAATACAAAGGTTATAATTATCGATAAAGATGAATCAACTTTAAAGGTAAAACCCAAACAATAGGGGCAAACATTAATCAACTCTAATCTTTTTCCCATCTCGGCTTTAAATGAATAATGGTATAAAGATTCAATTTCTTGGCGGTGTAGAAGAAGTTGGTAAACTGGCTATGATACTGGAAACAGGTGATCTCAGATTACTTTTTGAATACGGTATGTCACCAGGTAAACCTCCTACTTATCCACTTCCTCCACCTCCTGTTGATATGGTGTTACTTACTCATGCTCATCTTGATCATTCTGGAATGATTCCATGGCTATTTTCTAAAGCTGATCAAAACATTCTAACTACACAATTAACAGGGGAGATTTCTGACCTGTTACATAAAGATTCAATCAAAATTGCAAAAAGCGAAGGCTATGCAATCCCCTATAATAACTCAGATATTAAAAATGCTAAAAATAGCATAATGCCAATTGAACCCTTCCAAAAAAGACAAATTGGAAATGATTATGAGGTGGTATGCCACTCTGCCGGTCATATTCCCGGTTCACTTATGTTTGAGCTTAACTGTGATAAAAAAATATTATTTACTGGTGATTTCAATGTTACTGATACAAGAATTGTAAAGGGTACAAAACCTGTTGATTGTGATATTTTATTTTTGGAAGGAACCTATGCAGGTAGGGACCATCCTAAAAAAAGAGAGGAAATTGAAAGAGACCTTATTGATAAAATTGATGAAATTGTAAAAAGAGGCGGCGTTGCAGTACTTCCTGCATTTGCTGTTTCAAGATCTCAAGAACTCGCACTTATTTTAAGAAACTCAGGTTTTAATATTTGGTTTGACGGGATGGGTCAAAAAGTTGCCAAAATATTTTTGAAATATAAAAAACATCTTAGGTCTGCAGAAAATCTAAAAAAGGCTTTAAATAAAATGAATTTAGTTCATTCTGACAAAGGTAGAAAACTTGCATTAAAGTCAGAGGTAATCATCACATCAAGTGGTATGATGGATGGTGGACCTATTTTAAATTATATGAGTAAATTAAAGGATGATAAAAAAAGTGGAGTATTGCTTACAGGTTATCAAGTTCCAGATAGTAACGCTCGTCTTTTGATGGATAAAGGAAGACTTAATTTCTATGGTGTTACAGAAAAAATCGAATGTGAAGTACAGTATTTTGATTTTTCAGCTCATGCTGGTCACAATGAACTCATTAATTTTGCAAAAGCTTGTAATCCTGAAGTTATTTTTCTTATGCATAGTGATAATAGGGAAGCACTCATCGATCCATTAAAAGATATTGCACAGATATATACTCCAAACACTGGCCAGATAATTGATTTGTAACAAATTGATTAGAATTATATTTTATATGTGTTTAAATTGATTAAAAGGTGAGAAAGTAATGGTTGAAATGACACCAAGACAAAAATACGATATCAAGCGAAAACTTGAGGAACTTAAAGCATGTAGAGGTAGACATACTGAACTAATATCGCTCTACATTCCCCCAAATAAAAAGATATTTGATGTTAATGCATATCTTAAAAATGAATATTCTCAATCTCAAAATATTAAATCAAAGACAACCATGAAAAACGTAATTTCTGCAATTGAATCCATCATGAGCAGACTTAAACAATTCAAGGAACCCCCAGAAAATGGTATAGTTTTTTTTGTTGGTCATAAAAGTGTTGGTAGTGATAAAACCGAAATGGTTGCATACATAATTGAACCGCCGATGCCAATTACCACCTTTTTGTATCGTTGCGATTCTTCATTTTATACTGAACCATTGGAACAGATTTTTACAGAAAAAGAAATATATGGTCTTCTACTTATTGATCGTAGGGAATGCACTGTTGGTATATTAAGAGGAAACAGGGTTGAACTTTTAAAATATATGACTTCTCAAGTTCCAGGTAAACATGGTAGGGGTGGGCAGTCCCAAAGAAGATTTGAACGTCTCACAGAAATTGCAGCTCACGAATGGTTTGTTAAATGTGGAGACAAGGCAAGTGAGATATTTCGTACAGAGGAAGAAATAAAAGGAATTTTTGTTGGTGGACCAGGACCTACAAAACAATATTTTGTTGAGGAAAACTATCTTCATTATGAAATACAGGAAAAAATAATTGATACTTTTGATACCGGTTATACTGATGAATATGGTTTAAGAGAACTTGTTTCTGCAGCATCAGAAACTATGACTAATCTAAAAATCTCTAAAGAAAAAAAGATTATGAAACAATTTCTAAAAGAGGTCACAAAGGTAGAAGGCAGTCTTGCAGTCTATGGTGAAGTGCAAGTTAGAAAAGCACTTGAAATGAGCGTTGTAAGCACTCTTCTTCTTTCAGAAAACTTAAGAAAGTATAGGGTAAAATTGAAATGTACAGGTTGTGACTATACTGAGATGAGAACTATTTCTGAGGATGCATTAAATGATTTTGTTCCACCTACTTGTTCAAAATGTGACAATTCAACTATGGAAGTAGAACAAAAAACTGATTTAATTGATGAATTGTCAGATTTAGCCGAAAAAACAGGTGCAAAGGTTGAGCTTATCTCTCTTGATAGCGAAGAGGGGGATTCTTTATATTCTGCTTTTAATGGTATTGCAGGGATTCTTAGGTATCCGTTAGATATATAATTATAGGACAATATTAAAATAGTAATTACCTGTTTTAGGGTTTTAATATATCAAAAAAAACCAAAGGTCAGTTAAATCGATGGTTTTATAAATAAGTAAATATATTAATAATGTAGGGAATTAATATGTCCTCTAGAGAAGATTTCAAATCATATATTCCTGCTAGTAAAATTATCCCTGAATTTACCTTGAAAGCTGTTTTAGTTGGAGCAGTTCTTGCTGTAATTTTAGGTGCGGCAAATGCATATCTTGGACTTTATGCAGGTATGACTGTTTCTGCAGTTATTCCAGGAGCAGTAATGGCTTTTGCACTCCTCAGACCATTTAAAGGAACGATTCTTGAAGTAAACATTGGTATGATGGGTGCAGCAGCAGGTGAAGCACTTGCAGCTGGAGTTATATTTACAATTCCTGCTCTTGTAATTCTTGGTACTTGGACTGAAATTCAATATATTGAAACAACAATAATTGCTCTTCTTGGTGGTGTTATTGGTGTATTATGGATGATTCCATTAAGAAAAGCTTTGATTATTAAAACAGACCTACCATTTCCTGAAGGCGTTGCAGTTGCAGCAGTTCTTACAACTACAGTTAAAAGCGATGATGATAAATCAGATGGTAGTGGTGTAAGCGGAATTTGGCTTTTAATCGGTGTTGTTGTCGCAGCATTATTAAAATTTGGACAGGTTGCTTTAAAGGCATTTAGTGGTGCCATCCATGGAATTATAAATATTGGAAAATATGACATTGGCGGTGGAGAGAGAACCGGTTATATGTATGGAGGAGTTGCAGCATCTCCTGCACTTCTTGGTGTCGGCTGGATTATTGGACCAAGGATTGCCTCATTTGTCTTTGTCGGTGGTCTTCTTGGCTGGGTGATTCTTACTCCTCTAATTGCACTAGCAACTGGCCTGCCTACACCTGTCAGACCTGAACAAATTGCAGATGCAGTTACCTTGGGTGGCGGTAGCTATGAGATAGGTAAACAGATCTGGGGCTTTTTTGATATATGGGGCAATTACATTCGATATATTGGTGTAGGCTCCATGCTCGTTGGTGGTCTTTATACCATATTTAAACTCAGGTCCAACCTTGCATCTGGAATTAGAGAGGCAATTATTGGAATTAAAGGTGGTCAGGTTGAGGCAAAAAAAAGAACTGACCGTGATATAAATTTTAAATTTGTATTCCTTGCAATTGGTGCAGTTGCAATTCCTGTATTTCTTGTTTATGGAATGATATCAGAAAATTGGCCTGTATCTGCTTTCATGGCTGTATTTGCAATTCTTTTTGCATTTATCGCAAGTGCAATTGCTGGATATATGGCAGGACTTCTGGGTTCATCAAACAATCCTATATCAGGAGTTACTGTGATTGTTCTATTAGTCACTTGCCTGCTTTTACTTGGCTTTGGACTAAGCGGAACTGGTGCATTTGGCGTTGCAATTCTCATTGCCGCAGTCATCTGTTGTGCGGCAGCGATATCTGGAGACGTATTGCAGTCGATGTCCTGTGGACATATGATTGGTGCTACTCCAAAAAACCAGCAAATTGCAGAAATGATAGGAGTTCTTGCGGCAGCTCCAATTCTTGCACTTGTAATACAAGCCCTTGACAAGGCATACAAGATTGGAAGTCCTGATCTTGTTGCACCTCAAGCGTTTCTAATGGCTGGAATTACAAGAGGAGTTCTAACTGGTGAGATGATATGGCCATTCGTTCTTGCTGGAATGGTGCTTGCTTTTGTTCTTATTTTAATTGATTTACCTGTCTTACCAGTTGCAATTGGTATCTATCTTCCATTTACGTTAAGTATACCGATTTTTAGTGGTGGAATAGTTCGACATATAACAAATAAAGTAATAGAGAAAAAATACGGAAATGCAGAGGAAGAAGAGATCAGCGACTGGGAGTTAGCTGTCAAGCAGACTGGTGTGAAACCAAAAGAAAAAATTATTAGAACAGGACTTCTTTTCACAGCTGGGCTTATAGCTGGAGAAGCATTGACCGGTGTAACTGTTGCATTCCTAATTATTGGAGGAATACAACCTTACGTGTTCAAATATCCTCCGGTGCTACCTGCAATAATACTTTGGTTGTTCATTGCAGCTCTCCTTGCATATATCCCATTGAGGGAAATTCTTGCAAAGGACTAAAAAACAAAAACGTAGACCCCCAACAGTTGAAGAAATGCTGCAATTCAGACCAAAAAGAGTAGATTTTGAGTGGACAACAAATACAGAAGGCCTTGTTCAAATTAAAGTTCCAAAGTTTACAAGTAAGTTTGGTAAATCCTTTTGTAATATCATTAAAAAAGATAACAGCTTTTCGGCAAATATGGATAAGATAGGCTCTGTTGTATGGAAAAACTGCAATGGCAGAAATTCTGTAAAAGAGATACTTGATATATTGAAAAAGGAATTCCCAAAGGAGGAAAACATCGATAACCGGCTGTTTCTATTTTTACAACAGATGCATTCACTTAACTATATTATGCTTTAAATAATGAAACATATTTCCATGAATTTGGTTGTAGGCAAGGGTATTATTATGAAGAAATACGAACTTATTGATCACACCGCTGATATTGCAATAAAAGCATATGGTAAGAATCTATCAGAGGCATTTGAAAATGCAGCTAAAGCAATGTTTGATATAATTACTGATAGCTCTGAGGTTGATTCTATCGGTCAATATGATGTTGAACTTGAGGCACCAGACCTGGAACAACTCCTTGTTGATTGGCTGTCAGAGCTTTTGTATCTAAATACTGCAAGAAATCAGGTTTTTGGTTTTTTCAAGGTTGAGCTTGACGAGAAAAAAAGTAAACTTAAGGCTAAGGTTTTTGGTGATAAATTTGATTTATCTAAACATAAGATAGGTGCTGAAATAAAAGCAGTGACCTATCATATGCTTGAAGTTAGAAAAAAGCGACCTTTCCATGTACAGGTGCTTTTTGATATTTAATATATAATTTAGTTGTTTAGTTACCAATCAGTTTTGAGACAATGCCATTTAATAGTTTCAATGAACCTTTATTTTTGTTTAAATAGTTAAAAAAACATTTTTAAATTAAGAGCGATCCCAACCGGACGGTTCCCTCAGTTATAATCTTTTTACGCTTCTCCTCCCGGAAACGCCGTCCGGCTTCTCCTCACAATTTCATGGTAAGTATTATATGGGATATTTTTATAACGACTGTTAATAAATAGGTGTAGATCATGACATGTGGAAAGATTACAGAAGATATGAATATTCGAGAGGTTATTGAAAAACATCCCGAAGTAATACATGTATTTGCAAAGTACAATATGGGGTGTGTCGGATGTATCGCTGCATCATTTGAAAAGATTAGTGATATAGCTGGTGCTCATGGTATTGATGTCAAGGAATTTGTTGAAGAACTAAATAAAGCAATGAAAGATAATTAAATCTATAAAGAACTTTTTGTAATTACCAGTTCTCCATGTTTTATTCCTTTTAATGCTTTTATTTTATCTGCTAAATTTTGAATATTACCTGCTAACCCCTTTAAAACAAGAACCTCCAGGCAATTATGATGATCAACATGAATATGAGTGGTAGATAGAATCTCATTGTGATGATCGTGTTGTAGAGTAAGCAATTTGTTTGTAAGATTTCCAGTGTGATGGTCATATATCATGGTAAGTGTACCTATTACTTTCTCTTCTGGATTTTTATATTTCTCAACTATTAGGTTTTTACGTATCAAATCTCTTATTGCTTCCGAGCGATTATAGTAGCCCTCTTTTTTTATAACCTTATCAAATTTTTTAAGTAAGATCGGTTCAATTGACACGCCAAATCTTGTTATTTTTTCAGTCATAGTAACACGTTTAACAGTTAATAGTAGCACGAATTTAAATTTTTTGTTACCAAAAAGCTTTTAAAATAAACCTCAATTGGGATTTTTACTTTTGGGGGAATGAAAATTAGAAATAAAGGAAAAAACAAATATTTATTATTTATAAGCGCAGCATTAATAATAACATTTTTTACAATAAGTTCTCAAGGGCAAGATGAGGATATTGAAATTGTATGTTCAAATTCAATTATTGCAGATTTTACTAAAAATTTGATAAAAGATAACGTTACAATTGATTATATTATGCCTTCAGGAGTTTGTCCGGCATTTTATGATACAACTCCAAGTGATGTAAGTAAAATTGTAAATGCAGATATTATAATTTCATTTGGCTCATCACAAATGGAACCGTGGCTTGATGATCTATTGACATACAATACCGAGGCAAAGCAGATTAAATGTCAAAACATGGGAGAATGGAACGTTCCAACTGGTGCAAAAGCTTATGTTGAATATTTAACTGGTGAACTATCAAAAATAATACCTGAGATAAATGAGACGATTAATAAAAATTCTCAATCATATTTGATGCAGATAGATAATAAATCCAAGGAGTTAAAAGACTTAATCAGCTCAAGTGGTTTTTTTAATAAAACTGTGATTTGCATGAGCTGGCAGAAAGATTTTATCAAAGATTTAGGTCTGAATGTGATTTATTCATATGGTCCCCCTCAGGGGCTTTCAACTCAAGATGAACTTGATGTAATAAATGCTGCAACAGATAATGATGTTTGTGCAGTAATTGATAATCTGCAGAGTGGTACAGATTTTGGTGCACATGTTGCATCTGAATCTGGGGCAAGCCATATAATTTTTACAAATTTCCCTGGAGCAATACCAGGAACTGATACCTATCTAGATATGATTACTTATAATACAAATCAACTTATAGATGGAATTAATGCTTATGAATACAAAAAAGGAGATATATCCAATCTTGAATCCCAAATATCCGGACTTGAGTTACAAAGAAATATATCAATGCTTTTTTCTGTTTTTTTCATAATACTTGCATTAACCTTTTATGCTTTATATAGAAAAAAATAAAGGTGAAGGATATTGAATGAAACATTGAAACAAATCGAAAAATTCCATGGTCATATCGGACCATATGCTGTAATAGGTTATAGGATGGGACTTGTTGCAAACAAAAAACTTGGGTCAGATCCGTTTTTAAAAAAAGCAGTTGTTTTTACTGGAACCATACCTCCGCTTTCTTGTATAGTTGATGGAATACAGATTAGTTCTGGTTGCACTTTTGGTAAAGGAAATATCAAAGTTGAAAATAAAGGAATTGCAAAGGCTGATTTTTTCACAAATGAAGGAAAAAAACTGCAAATCATTTTAAAACCAGAATTAAAAAAAGAAATTGACATAGTGGTAAATGAAGATAACATAGTAAGTTATTCAGAAAAGATGTTTGAAAAATCAGATGAAGAGCTTTTTGAGATTTTATGAATAAAAAAAATGTAATTGAGTTGGAAAATATTGAAACAATCTATGAAGGGGAACGCATCCCTGTAATCAAAGATATAAATCTAAATATTGATTATGGAGAGTTCATATCAATAATTGGACCAAATGGAGCTGGAAAAACAACCCTTCTTGAAACAATAAATGGACTTTTATCTTACACAAGTGGCAAAGGATTTGTTTTTGGAAAAAATATTGATAAACATAAAATTGATATTAGAAAGGATGTTGGTTACGTTATTCAAAATTTCGAAATTGACCCTTTATCACCATTTCTTTGCAAAGATATCGTAATGTCAGGCAGAACTGGAAAGATAGGAACATTTCGTTTTCCAAAAAAAAAGGATTGGGATAAGGTTTGGTATAGCATGGGTCTTGTGGGTATGATTGATTTTGCCAATAGACCCATTGGTAAATTATCAGGCGGTGAGTTTCAAAAGATTATAATTGCAAGGGCTATGGCACAACAGCCAAAACTACTTCTTTTAGATGAGCCATTTTCAAATCTTGATTATTCATCACGCATGCAAATCGAAACACTTCTTAACAGGATTCATGAGAAGAATAAAATAACAATTATAATGGTATCTCATGATCTTAGGTTTATTCCTGCAAACTGTTCAAGGATAATTGTCCTAGATAAAGGAAAGATTGTTTTAGATGGAAATAAGAAAGATATTTTGAAATCTAACACTTTAAAAAATATCTTTAATGGAAATGGGAAGAAGAGATGATTGAGTTTCCTCTCACTCTTTTAGTAGTTTCTATTATTGGTGCTGCCCTTGCTGGATTTGTTTGCTCGACAATGGGTGTTTTTGTTGTAAGAATGAATCTTGCATCGATTGGATATCTGATGTCACATGCTGCTTTTGCTGGAGCTGCATTTGGATTGATGATATCGATTGATCTGATGATTGGTGCGTTAATTTTTTCATTTGCTACAGCCTTAATATTAGGTCCACTTGCAGAAAAGGCACGACTTCAAAGTAACATTGTAATTGGATTTTTGTTTTCATTTATGATGGCTCTTGCCTTTATTTTTTTAAACTATATACCTGGTCAAGCGGCAAGTGGAATGGCACTTAGGATACTTTGGGGAAGTATTTTGTCTGTTTCTTACCATGATTTATTGTTTTTGAGTTTATTATCATTTATTTTAATCATTTTTATTATTTTGTTTTACAAGGAATTACTTACAATAATGTTTAATAGGAAACTTGCAGAATCTTCAGGTGTAAATACCAGATTATTTTATTTTGCGGTTCTATTTCTTACAGGTTTTGCAGTCTCATTATCACTTAGAATCGTAGGTGGACTTTTGGTTTTTGCATTAATTATTAATCCTACATCAACAGCATATCAATTTTTTTATGATTTTAAAAAGATACTTTTATTTTCCCCACTTATTGGTATTGTAAGCTGTTTTATCGGTTATTATCTTTCTTTGATTTCAGATTTTCCCATTGGCGCATCAATCGTTATAGTTTCAGCAATATTTTTTGCAGTTGGTATAATAGTTTCTCCGAAACGTCGGAAAGGTAATTGAAAAAGAATGTATCTACCATTTATTAAAAATCTATATTTCATTATAAAAGTATTTTAAAACTATTTAGAACGAAGACCACAAAATTTATTTACATAATTTTATATATAAGTTATTTCACACCCAAAAGATATTTTGGGAAGATGGAATTAATAAACAAAAAATTGATTCACCCCCGATTCTAATCTTTTCTCATTTTCCATCTACCCATATATTATTTTTGTAACTACTATTTTATATAAGTTTCTATATAATAACCAAAAAACAATAATTTTTTTCCAATTTACTAGAATTTTATTAAAATATAAAATTTATGATATCATTATAATTTTAAAAAAACATCACTGTTTATTTTTTTCTTTTTTAGATATATATCCTATGCCAACATCAGTTAGTTCAATAGTATTATAATCAACATACTGAAGCATTTCCATCTGTGAAAGCTTACGAATTATATTGTTTAGTTCATTTTTAGAAATTTTTAACATATGTATAGCTGTTTCTGCATCCATATCCCTTTCAAGCAGTAATTTTAACAAATCGTATTCCTTTGAATAAATCTCGGTTTCCTTTTCGATTTCACGCGGATCAACATCGATATAGCCAGACAACCTTTCAACATAGTTTTGTATGATTCTATCAAGATTCAATCTATCTAGCATTTTACCTTGTTTATTATAAAGCGTACAAAATTTACTACCGGGTTCATGCTTCCAATATGATACTTCATCCCATCCATAACCAATCAAATTTTTTGGTACTCCTTTAGTTGATATTTCCCCTCTTGTGGCTTTAGATATTGCCTTTTTTTTCTCTCTACGCCTATAGGCATAGTGCTGTTCAAGTTGAACCTGATCAAGATCTGCGTTACTTTCCATTATTGCTTTTGTAACTTCATATCCAGCTAGTTTTTTTAATTCTGTTACAAAATAAAGACCTGCCTCAGAATTCAAATCATTATAAATAACTCTAATAAGAGCTTCAATAGACTTACCAACTAATTCTGGATTAACCGTTTCGATATCAGGAGAGATGTTTAATGCAAACTCACCATCTAAAATATTTTCAGCATCAATATCAATATATCTAAGAAAATCATATTTTCCTTCAAGTGTCTTAATTGTAGTTCCAATTGTTTCTTCAGCAAATTTTGAAGAAGTTCTTCTGCTGGCTACACTATAAAGCGATGTAATTACAGCTCTTAGCATAACTGAATTGTTAATTTTCTCCATTCTATTCCCAAATAGAGTTTATAAACTCAATTAGAGAATACTTGATTTAGTTTTTTTGTTTTTCTATGCTTCCAATTTCCTTTATGATAAGCATAACTTGTAAGAAGTGGAAATGTGATAGTTGCTTCAGAAAAAACCATCTGTTCAAATCCTTGATCAACTTTTCCCCAAGAGCTTGCCTCTTTAAGGGTAGAACCTGAAAGAGCCCCATCTCTTTCATCAGCAACTGTTAGCTGTACCGCATACTTATGCATTGGAGAATTTTCCCCAAGAATGTCAGCAGCAACTACTGTATCTTGAATAAAGTTTTTAGGAACTCCTCCACCTATCATAACAATACCTGTTTCTTTTGATTTAACTTTAAGTTCAGTAAGCTCCTTAAAATCTTTTACAGAATCAATTGAGATATGATCCTTTTTCTTTATTTGATGTGTTATAAGACCAAATCCTGCGCTTGAATCTGAAAAGGCAGGACAAAATATTGGGACTTCTTTTTTATAGGCCGCAAGAACAATTGATTCCTTATTTTTACCGCTATTACTAAGATATTTTCCCATTTCATAGATAAATTCTCTTGAAGAATATGCACCTTGTTTTAAGGAATCAGCAATTTTTTTAATAGTCATATCACAAATTCGAAGGTCATCTTCATCAATATATGTATCATAAATTCTGTCAATTGATAAATTCCTTAATTCGTTATCATCTGCATAAATAGAACCACGGTAGTGATTAAATCCGATTCCTTCAAAAAAATCCTGATCAACAATAATTGCACCAGATGAAACAATAATATCAATCATATTGTTTTCAATTAAATCAACAATAATTTTTTTCAATCCTGCACTTACTAAAGAGCCTGCAAGACATAGAATAATTGTACAATCTTTGTCTTTTAGCATTGTATCATAAATCTTACAAGACCTTGCTAGGTTTCTTGACTGAAAGGCCATATCATCAAATGAATCAATTATAGGTATGCTGTTAAATTTTTTAATATCAATATGTATAATTTTCTTCTTAAGAAGCTCCTTTTTATTATATTTCATAATATGGCGTTATTAAACGATAGTTTTTTTATTTTTCTGCTAGAAAAAAAGTGTTTTTTGAAAAATATAATTTTTTTTTAAAGAAAATGTCTTATTTATCTTTCCAAATATTATAGGAATTATAGTAAAATTTAAACATCAAACGTTTCTATCCGATAGCCATATGCATGAATGGGCACTTGCTGAATCAATACTAACTGCGGCACTTGAAGCAGCAGAAAAAGAGAAACTAAAAAAAATCACTATGATAAATATTTGTATCGGTGAACTTCAGCAAATTGAGCAAGATATTTTTGAATTTTCTATAAATGAAATACTTAAGACACAAGATAATAAACTAAAGGATGTAGAAATTAAAATTGAAACAGAAAAAAGCACCTTGAGATGTAAGTCCTGTGGTAATAAATGGACTTTTGATGATATGAAAAAGAAACTAAATGATGACGAGTCTGAGGCTATACATTTTCTTCCTGAAGTTGCATTTGTTCATGCAAGATGCCCAAAATGTGGAAGTCCGGATTTTGAAATAACATCAGGTCGAGGTGTTAAAATAACAGCTATCAAAGGGGAGAAATAAATCTGATGGACCCAAGAATTAGTGTTATCGGAAAAAGACTTTCAAAGATAAAAAGAATTATTGCTGTTGCTAGTGGAAAAGGTGGAGTTGGAAAAAGCCTTATTGCATCAACTCTTGCATTAAAATTATCAAAAAAAGGATACAACGTTGGTCTTTTGGATTTGGATCTTTATGGGCCATCTTCTCATGTGATTTTAGGAGTTACTAACTACAGTTTTCCCGAGGAAGAAAAAGGTATCCTTCCTCACAAAGTTGATGATATCAAATTTATAAGTATTGTTTATTTTACAGAAGATAAACCTGCTCCATTACGTGGAATGGATATTACAAATATAATAATTGAACTTCTGTCTATTATACAGTGGGGAAACCTTGATTTTTTAATAATTGATATGCCCCCTGGAATTGGGGATGAAACACTTGATGTTATTAAACTTGTTAAAAAATGTGAATTTTTAGTTGTCACTACTCCTTCAAAGGTATCAATAGTAGCAGTTAGTAAATTATTAAAGATTCTAAAAGAACTCAAGTTGCCTATTATTGGAGTTATTGAAAATATGCAAATGAAATCATCTGACTTCATTAAAACAAATGTATCAAAACTAGATATCTCTTATCTTAATTCAATTAAACTTGATAAAAACCTGGAGGAATCAATTGGTGTACCAAAAAAACTTTTAATAACAGATTTTATGAAAGATTTTGAAAAAATTATTGAAAAAATAATCTAACCATGAAAGGAAGCTATGTTCTTTTAATAAAACTCAAGAACGAACAAGAAATCAAAATTGGTAGATTAGGTAATATATCGTTTAAAAGAGGATTTTATTTGTATGTTGGATCAGCTCTTAATGGACTTGAAAATAGATTAAATAGACATTTTAAAGTCAATAAAAAAAATCATTGGCATATTGATTATTTATTGAAATATGGAAAAATCATAGATGCATATTATAAGGAAAGCGATTCTAAAGAAGAATGTGATATTGTAAAAAATTTTGAAAATAAATTATTTTCAATTCCCGGTTTTGGTTGCAGCGATTGCAAATGTAAAAGTCATTTGTTTTTTAGTTATAAATCTAATATTTTTAATAACTTGGATTTATCTTCTTTTACAATTTATAATAATCAATCTTAATGCAAAAATTTAAGCCTTGCTTTTTATTATTAATAAGTGGGGAGAGTTATGGCAGCTATTTTATACTCCACAATAGGTTCGATTGAAGATGCCAGACGAATAGCTAATACTCTTGTCGAGGAGCAACTTGTCGCATGTGTAAATATTTTACCAAATATTGAATCTATTTATAGATGGGAAGGAAAAATTGAAAACGATAGCGAGTACATAATAATTGCAAAAACAACTGATGAAAATGTTAAAAAGGCTATTACAAGAATAAATACTTTACATGACTATGATCTACCAGATATTATAGCATTACCAATTATCGATGGTCTTAAGGAGTACTTAGAATATATAACAAATGAAACATCATGAAATTCGTCTCACTTATCTCAAGCGGTATCGATTCACCTGTTGCAACTTATATTCTTTCAAAAAAAGCAAAAGAGCTCATTCTCTTGCATGCAGATATCAGACCTTTCACCGATGATAGAGAAGTTGATAATTTCATAAAACTTGCTAAACATATAAAAAAAATTACATCTTGTGCAATGAAGATTTATTTAATAAAACATGGAACAAGTCTTTTAGAATTTAAACAAAATTGCAACAACAGGTATACTTGTATTTTTTGTAAGCGAATGCTACTTAGATATGCAGAAAAAATAGCAGAAAAAGAAGGAGCTGATGCAATTATAATGGGAGATTCACTGGGGCAAGTTGCATCACAAACACTTCAAAATATCTCAACAATAGAAAATTCAATTAACATTCCAGTTTTAAGACCTCTAATAGGTCTTGATAAAGACGATGTAGTAAAAATTGCCAAAGAGATAAATACTTACAATCTTTCAATTCTACCTTCCAGCGGTTGTGAAGCTGTTCCAAATAAACCTTCAACAAAAGCAAAGTTGGATAGTATTTTGTGTGAAGAAAATAAGATAAATATAGATAAATTAGTAAACAAAGCTATTAAAGAAACACAAATACTCTCAATTTAATACAAATTATGTAAATTTTGTTTAAATTTGTAACATTAATTATTAATTTTGCCCCCTTTTTTAGCCTAAAATTGTTGTTTATTGGTGTAAAAATCTAGTAAAAATCAAAAAGTTTAAATATCCATTATACATACAATATAATGTAGGATAATAATTTTTAGATACAATATATTGTATCTCATGGCCCATAGGAGAAAGCCGGATGGAATGCCCTTACTGCCACTATATTGAGACAAAAGTAACTGACTCCCGCGATACCGGGACGTTATCGATTAGACGTAGAAGGGAGTGTCTCAAATGTAACAAGCGTTTCACTACTTATGAATACATTGAATTAACTCCTATATATGTTAAAAAGAAAGATAGTCGTTTAGAGAAATTTGATAGGAATAAAATAAAAAATGGAATAATGAAGGCATTAGAAAAACGCCCAATAGATCATGATAAAATTGAAGAGATTGTCAACTCAATTGAAGAAAAAATAAGAAGAAGTGGAAAAGAGGAAATTGAAAGCAAATTAATCGGGGAATTTGTTATGGAAAAACTGAAGGAAACAGACCATGTGGCCTATATCAGATTTGCATCTGTCTATAGGTCATTTACCGATATATCTTCTTTTCAAGAGGAAGTAAAAAATCTAATTGAACATTCTACCGGAGGAGTAAAAAAATGATTCGAAAAATAAGAAAAAGAGATGGGAAAGTTGTTGATTTCAATCCAATAAAAATTACAAATGCTATTTGGAAAGCTGCACAAGCAGTTGGTGGAAAAGACCACAAGAAGGCAAGTGAACTAACTGATAGAGTACTTGAAAGACTTGAAAGAGAACTTAAGAAAGGTGAAATCCCAACTGTTGAGCAGGTTCAGGACGTTGTAGAAAAGACACTTATTGAAGAGGGACATGCAAGGACTGCAAAGGCTTATATTCTTTACCGTAAACAACATCAGGATATGCGTGAGATTGGAGGACTTTTAAAGGACATTGATGTTGTTGATGGATATCTCAGTATGATGGACTGGAAGGTTCAAGAGAACAGTAATATGAGTTATTCACTCCAGGGGTTAAATGTATATGCGACAGAAAATATTGTGTCTCATTATTGGCTCAATAAGATTTATCCTCCAGAGATTGGCGATGCCCATACAAATGGTGATTATCATATTCATGACCTAGGGACACTTGGAGCATATTGTGTAGGTTGGGACCTAAAAGATATCTTACTTCTTGGTTTTCGAGGTGTTTCAGGTAAAATTGAAAGCAAACCTGCAAAGCATTTTGGAACTGCATTAATGCAGATTGTAAATTATCTGTATACACTTCAGGGGGAAGCGGCAGGAGCACAAGCACTTTCTAATTTTGATACCTTACTTGCCCCTTTTATTAAATATGATGGGCTGAACTATAGCCAAGTTAAGCAGGAAATGCAGAAATTTTTATTTAATATGAATGTTCCGACAAGAGTTGGTTTCCAAAGTCCATTTACCAATATTACCATGGACTTGACAGTTCCAAGCTATATGGTTGAGGAACCTGCAATTATTGGCGGAGATCTTAAGGATGATAACTACAGTGATTTTACTGACGAAATGGACATGATTAATCATGCATTTGCAGAAATTATGTATGAAGGAGATGCTAAGGGACGACCTTTTACATTTCCAATACCTACATATAACATAACAAAGGACTTTGACTGGAATACGGATGGTCTTGATCCAATTTGGGAGATGACTGCAAAATACGGTGTTCCATATTTCTCAAACTTTATAAACAGTGACATGAAACCAGATGATGCACGCAGTATGTGTTGTAGGCTTCGTTTGGACAATAGGGAACTTCGTAAGCGTGGTGGGGGCTTATTTGGTGCAAATCCAAAGACCGGCTCTATCGGGGTTGTTACGATTAATATGCCCAGGCTTGGCTACTTATCAAAAGATGAAAAATCATTTTTTGAAAGGCTTGATTATTTAATGGACACAGCAAAACAAAGTCTTGAAATAAAAAGGGAAATAATTGAAAATTTAACCTATAGCGGTTTGCATCCTTATTCTAGATTCTACCTTCAAGATGTAAAGAAAACTTTTGGAGAATATTGGAAAAATCACTTTTCAACAATTGGTCTTATTGGTATGAACGATGCACTTTTAAATTTTATAAATAAAGGCATTGGTGATAAGGAAGGTAAACAATTTGCTGAAAAAGTCCTAGATCATATGAGAGATAAAATAGCTGATTTCCAAGAAGAGACAGGTAATATTTTTAATCTCGAAGCAACACCTGCAGAGGGTGCTAGTTATAGGCTTGCTCGTATAGATAAAGAAGAATATCCTGATATAAAGACGTATAATCAGGAATTCTATGGAAACGGTGGAAGAGGTATTGAACCATATTATACAAACTCTACACAACTACCAGTTGGTTATACAACAGATATATTTGAAGCACTAGACCTACAAGATTCGCTTCAATCAAAATATACTGGTGGAACAGTCTTACATATCTTTCTAGGTGAAGAAGATCCATCACCAACTGCAACAAAAAAACTTATTCGAAAGGTTGCAGAGAACTATTCACTTCCATATTATACAATTACACCAACCTTTAGCGTTTGTCCAGATCATGGTTATATTGCAGGTGAACATAAAACCTGTCCTTTGTGTATTAAAGAAAACAAAAAAACTGAATGTGAGGTCTATTCAAGGGTAGTTGGCTATCTAAGGCCAGTAAATCAATGGAATAAAGGAAAACAACAGGAATTTTCTGACCGTAAAACTTTTGATATGATGCAAAAAGTTATGGTTACAAAATGAAGATAGGTGGAATTCAAAAAACTTCACTGTTGGACTATCCAGATACGATTAGTGCTATAATTTGGACAATAGGATGCAACTTTCGTTGCCCTTTTTGTTATAATAAGGATGTAGTTTTTGGTAAAGTTGCAACTATTTCCGATGATGAAGTTTTATCTTTTCTTGAAAAACGAAAAGGAATGCTTGAAGGACTGGTGATATCTGGTGGAGAGCCATTAATGCAAGATGATATTGTATCGTTTGCAGAAAAAGTAAAAAAAATGGGTTATCTGGTAAAAATTGATACAAATGGCATGTATCCTGAGGTACTAAAAGAATTGATTGATAAGAAACTAGTTGATTATATCGCAATGGATGTAAAAGCTCCAAAAAACAAATACGACAGCTTATCCGGTGTTAATACAGATATAAAAAAAATTGAAAAATCAATTGATATAATTCGTAATAGTTCAATTAATTACGAATTTAAAACAACATTTGCTCCAAATCTATTAACAAAAAAAGATATTGTTGAGATTGCTAAATGGCTTAAAGGTTCAAAACGATTTTATCTTCAGCAATTCAATAATGAAGCAAATTTAATATCATCCAAACTTCAAAATTCAAACCCTTATTCAAAAGATGAACTAATCGATACCTTAAAGGATATAAAGCTTTATTTTGAATATTGTGACGTGCGAGGAATATGACAATTGTTAATGAAGAAGTTGTAAGGGATTTAAACTTAGCTAGAGAGGTATTGTCAACAACAGATTGTTCCATTGTTGTAATTAGTTTTGGTAAAATTTGGAAAAAGAAAAAAGGGGACGGAATAAGACCTTTTTTAGAAGTAATTGCTGAGATGGGAGAAGAGATTAATGATTCAGTAATTGGAGATAGAATACTTGGAAGGGCTTCGGCTCTTTTATGTAGATATATAAAAGCAAAAGGCGTATATTCTCCTCAGGGAACAAAAACTGGAATTGCCCTTCTTATAATGGGCGGTGTCCCATGTCAGGTTGATAAATTGATTCCTATTATTAAAAATAGGACTGGAGATGGACTTTGTCCATTTGAAAAAATTTTAAAAGATGTAATTTCTCCGGAAGAGGCATATCAGATTTTAAAGGACAAGGTTAATGGGGTTTAATATGGAATATGAGCTAGCTATAATTGGTGCAGGACCCTCAGGCTACACTGCTGCGATTTATGCTGTTAGATCTGGCATAAATACTGTAGTTTTAGATAAAGGATTGGGTGGAGGACTTGCTAATATTTCACCTAAAATAGAAAACTATCCAGGTTTTGAATCTATTTCAGGTATGGATTTAATGGAAAAAATGAAAAAACATGCTGAAAAGTATGCAGATATTCATTTCAATGAAGAGGTTTTGAAAATTGAAAAATTAAAGGAAGAATTTAAGATTGTTACAAATAATGAAACATATAATGTAAAAGCATTGATTCTTTGTATGGGAACAGATTATCGAAAACTTAATGCTCCTGGTGAAAAAGAGCTGACTGGAAAGGGGGTTTCTTATTGTGCAACTTGTGATGGTTTCTTTTTCAAGGATAAAAAGGTGGTTGTGATAGGTGGAGGTAATACTGCACTTATAGAGGCGATTTTTTTAAAACAAATCGGTTGTAAGGATGTTTATGTAATTCACAGAAGAGATCAACTACGAGCTGAAAAGTCATATGAAGAGGATGCCCTTAGATCTGGTGTCAAGATAATTTATAATACTCATGTCAAGTCAATAAATGGATCACAGAAGGTAGAATCTATTGAGATGCAAGATGTTAAGACAAATAAAAGCTCTTCATTTCCAACTGATGGAGTTTTCATATCAATTGGCGAGGAACCTCAAAATAAACTAGCAAAAGAATTAGGTGTTAAAATTGATGAAAATGGATTTATAATTACAGATAAACAGCAAAGAACTAATGTTAAAGGTGTTTATGCTGCTGGTGACATAACCGGAGGATTGCGGCAAGTTATTACTGCTTGTGCAAAGGGTGCAGTTGCAGCTCTTTCATCAACTGAGGCATTAGGGAAAAAATATCCATATTAATTCTACATTATTTTTCTATATTGTATCAAATTTATTTATTTTTGTTATAATTTATAATATAACCTATATATTACACATATCAATCCCTTTTTTTGTTGAAATAAATGACTAAAAGAAATATTGAAGATTTTAAATGTCCAATATGTAATAAAAAAGACATTGTCTATAATGGCTGGATTCAAAACAAACAAATCTATTATTGTAAAAATTGTAAAAAGAGGTTTTTCAGGTCAGAGATGAAGAACTATAATTATGATCCATCGATTATTGTAAATGCAATTTCTTATTATAACCTTGGAAAGTCATTAAGCGAAGTTGTTCAACTGATAAATAAAAAATATAAAATTAATCTTTCAAATAACTTAATCTATTCATGGATTACAGATTATTATAAGATTTGTAATTATAAGAAAATCAGATCGTATATCATAAAAAACTATAATGGTGGAATTATCGATGTTTTTTCATTTAAACATCATAATTTTGCTTATAATTTTATGTTTCATAAACCTAAATTAAAAATTTTATGTGAAAATTATCCTAATCTATTTAATTATATCTTAAAAATGAAGGAATTGTTTCCTAGTGATTTTTTTAATAAAGATATACAGCATTCAAAGTTTAATCTTGATATAAATTTTAGAAAGGAAGGTAAATATAATCAGGCTAGTAGGCTTGCGGATTTCTCACTCAAAGTCTGTGATAATAATTTTGAAAGACATAAATTTGTTGAAAATTTCATGCTTATTAATGATTCAAGCACAGTTGCTTGTGAGGTTCCAATTTGGTTTTGGGAGAAATACCTTGATATAGGAATTTGTGGACATATTGATATTTTACAAATTCGTAAAGGAAAAATATATGTTTTAGACTATAAACCAGACGATTCTAAAGATAAGAAAGAAGATATTGCCTCACAACTTTTTTTATATGCCTCAGGTCTGAGCTTTAGAACTAAGATTCCTTTAATGAAATTTAGATGTGCATGGTTTAATCAGAATAATTACTATGAATTTAATCCCTGGGAGCAGAATTTTTCAGTCAAATTTAGAAACAAACTATATTTTAGAAAAATTTAGTAATAAAAAATATTTTAAAAAATTCAACATGAGGTTTTAAAATTAATATAGATATAAAGGAACTGCCTTTTTGTTAAATACAAATTTTTTCAGAATTTCAAAAAGGGCGTCGTTTATAATATTGCTATTTTGTCCCATGATATCATGTAACATGTATACAATTATCCTTTATATACTTATCGAAAAAAATTAAAAAATAAGGAACCTACTATACTTTTTATTTAGAATCTTACCAAAATAAATATAATTATTATAATTTTCTAATTAAAAACATATATTTTATATACTCCTTATAAGATAAGAATATGCAATAAGAGGGAGGCATATGAAAAAAATAATATCCATAATGATAGTGGCTTTATTCTATCTAAGCGGAATTTGTATAGCTGTAGCATCTAATAATGTAGCAATTATTGATAATCAACCACCAACTGCACCAATAATTAAAGGTCCTATGAGAGGTGTTGTAGGTACAAATTACTACTTTACATTCAACTCAACTGATCCCGATGGAGATGATGTCTTATATATAGTAGACTGGAACGATGGTTCAAATCTTGAAATTACTGATTTTTATCCATCTGGTGAAGAGGTAACTTTGAATCATTCTTGGGATCATGAAGGAGCATTTTCAATTATGGGAGGTGCTATAGATATTTATGATTTACCTGGAAAACCGGCATATTGGCTGATAGGTATTGGTAAGTCAAAAAATATTAATCAAATCTCTCAAATAATGTTATTTAAAAATTTTAAAAAATTCCTATATACACATATCATGCAGCAATTAATGCCTATTATTTCAACTGTATTAAAATAAATATATGATAATTATTAACAGATACTTTAAATACTTGAAATCTTATAAAGAGGTTGAAAAAGGGAGGAATGAAATAAGATGAGAAACAAGTCTTATAAAAAAAGCCTGACTATTGGGATAATCATTCTATTTATTGGAGCTAGTATTTTACCTGTTATAAGTGGTAAAATAAACACTTTAAATTTTGATAAAAGCACCGATTTTACAAATATAGCTAATAATCAAGAGAAAACATACATAACAATATATGCTTTTGGAGATACCTTGACAAAAGAAAAGAAAATACTAATCCCAACAAATGAGGCTTTAAAAATTTATAACGATTTTGAATTTATGACATCTGAAATGGCACAAAATCCTTTAAGTGATAAGACACAAATCTTAAAAAATAATTTTGTAGATTTACTAGATGAAAAGGATTTATTACCTGCTGGAATTACAAAAAAAGACTATCTTTCATTGTTAACTCCTAATTTGTTAAAAGAATCCAAAGACCAAGAAATAGCCCTTAAGATTTATAATTTATTAACCAATTTGATTAATTCAATTAAAAATCCTTTTTTCAATAAAGTTGTAAATATTTTTAAAAGCAGGTTTTCCGACACTTTTCCACCACCGGTAAACCCTTCAGTTATTGGAACTGCTACCTATTGCAGTGTAGCAGGTTTTGGTTATGGTTCGACACATCCTATTTTTATTACACCTAGACCAAGAATACTTCTTATATGGAATGCTCACGTAGGGGATACCTGGGTTGGTGAAATCTTTACAGACAAGGGTTTTTATGCTTGGGGAACGCAAATAGGAACTGCATTGGGTTTTACAGGCGGCGGAATGACACTTGGTATTCCACTTGGTAATTTATTTGCCTTTGGTGGATACGCATGGTACACAAGCATACTTGCAAACTACATTCATTATAATCCCCAATAATTTTTTTAATTTAAATCAAACCATGTTGTTATAACTATCTTAAAAAACAAATGATTATATGATAATTCCCAAATTTATAAGATTTTTTTACATATAATTTAAATAATATTATACACATGTAATATTGATATAAGATTGTTATGGGAGGATAATTAATAATGAAAAATTGTATTAAAAAAATTATAATTGCTGGATTCATTATTTTATTTATCGGAGCAACTGTTATATCTGCTACAAATTTAAATATTAAAAAAGATGAAAAATTTGGAATAGAAAGACCATTTTTCATAGAAACTTTTTTCCCTTATAAAACAAATAATAAAATAGATTTTATTTTTAAAATAGGACAATCAGTTCAACAGACCTCTGATAATGGTTATATTGTAACTGGTTATAAGACTGAGTTTGATATCAATCAGCTTATTATTAATTCAACTACAATTTTGATGAAATATGATGAAAATGGTAATAAGAAATGGATTAAAAACTTTAAATTGGCAGGAGATAATGAAGGTTTTTCAGTTATACAACTTGAAGATGGAGGATATATAATTGGAGGCTTAATTATATTATCAGATAAAACTAAAGCTATGATTCTAAGAACTGATGAGCTAGGAAATGAAGAATGGATGAAAACATATGAAGGAGTGGGAAAAGCACAAGGAATATCAATTCAGCAAACCGACGACAACGGATTTATATTAACAGGTTCCTCTTTTTATCTAGATAATGATAAAATTTCGCATATGTTGCTGTTAAAAACTGATGAAAATGGAAATGAGCAATGGAATAAAACCTATGAATTTGATAATAGCACCATAGGAAACTCAGTTGAACAGACCAATGATGGTGGATATATAATTTGTGGATTTTTAATTTCATCAAATCAACAAAGCTCAAGTATTTTGGTTGTAAAAACTGATGATAAAGGAAATGAGCAATGGAATAAAACCTATGAATATATGGATAATAACAGGGCATACTCTATTCAACAAACAAATGACCATGGATACATAATAGCTGGGCATACGAGCTCATCATTAGGTTTAAGCTCCAATGCTTTGCTGTTAAAAACTGATGAAAATGGAAATGAGCAATGGCATAAATCATATAATGATAAGTCAGGTTTTTATGCTCAACAAACAGAAGATAATGGATTTATAATTTGTGGGATTTCTAATTCGATAAACAGTCACGAGGCTCTATTGATAAAAACTGATGGACAAGGTAAGCAGGAATGGACTAATACATATAAAGGATTAGGATCCGCTCAGGGTACTATGGTACAGCAGACCGTTGATAAAGGTTATATCTTAACAGGTTCTACAATTAAAACATCTGCTTCGATAGATAATTATGTCCTATTGATAAAAACAAATGAGAATGGAAAGCTGATATGGAGTTCTAGTCGTAATAAAAACATTTTTGAAAATGCTTTTATTAGTAATTTTTTAAATAAATTATTCAGCAAGTTTCCAATACTTCAAAGAATCCAAAACTTAGCATAATAGATAGTAATATCAATAAGTAAATTTCATTTTTTAAAACAATGAGTCTAAAATAATTCTTATATTTTATTTCTCTTATTATGTCTACAGTTAGATTTATATTATGATATTATATTTGAATTATAAAACTTGAAAAAGGGGGAGGTAGAATATATGAAAAATAAAAGTTACCGAAAAACCTTGGTCATTGTAATAATTTTATTAATTGTAGGTATAGGTGTTAAACCAAGTATAGGTGGATATAATGGAGAAATATGTATTAATTCAACAAAAAAAATTCCTAATATTTGTTCTTCGGATGATTATATAGATAGTTATTGGAAGTTTGATGAATGCAATGGAGATACTTTGGAAGATTCATCAGGTCATAATTATGATGGTACAATATATGAATCTACATGGACCACTGGACAATCTGGTTGTGCACTGGATTTTGATGGAGTAGATGATTATGTAAATTTAGATATGCATGCTGTAGATTTAGCTTTCAATAAAACTGATGATTTAATTTTCTCAGTTTGGTTTAGAACGGAATCATCAAATGGAGGTTTAATTTATTGTATCTCTGGTCCACAAAGTGTTCCAGAGGCTCGACTTGAAATATGTCCTAACGGTTCTATCCTATTTAAAGTTTGGACTAGTGTATGTGGAATTTCATGTTATTCTAGTGAGAATTATAATGATAAATCTTGGCATCATGCTGAAATCTATTTTAATGGAATAACGGCAAAACCAACAATAGAAATCTATATTGATAATGATTTTGACGGTGAAATAACTCACTGGTTATGCGAGATTGCTAATACTGATTTTAATAAAGCAAAAATTGGCAGGCGCGCTCAGACTGAAACAAATTATTTTAATGGAAGAATTGATGAGTTTAAAATTATTAAATATCCAGGAGGAAATGATCAAGACATACCAGATATATCTGGTCCTACTAGTGGATCACCTGGATTTGAGTATGAATACACCTTTACAGCTGAAGATCCTGAGGGAGATGAAATATGGTTCTATATTGATTGGGATGACACTACCTTTGAGGATTGGTTTGGACCCTTTCCTTCTGGCACAAAAGTATATGTAAGTCATTCATGGTATGAGACGGGGACTTATGGAATTAAAGCCAAATCCATGGATTATTGGGATGATAGTCCTCCGTCAGCCCCTTATTTGGTGTCAATTGGTAATTCTCCACCTGATATACCAGTGATTAGTGGTCCAATTACTGGTGGAGTTGGTGCTAAATATGGATATTCGATTGTTTCAAATGATATTGACGGGGATGATATTTATTATTATATTGATTGGGATGATGGAACAAATAGTGGATGGAATGGCCCATACCCATCAGGTCAATCAGCAAAAATCAATCATACTTGGACGTCTCCGGGTACATATTATATAAAAGGCAAAGCAAAGGATATCTATAATGATGAAAGCAGCTGGACAGATACAATTATTGTAACCATTGTTGAAAATAATTTACCAACGACTCCAACGATAAACGGCCCCTCATCTGGAAAACCAGGCAATCTATATACATATAACTTTAAATCAACTGATCCAGATGGAGATGATATATCATACTACATAAAGTGGGGTGATGGGAATATAACTTCATGGACAACGTTTCAATCTTCTGGTACAGAATATACCGAGAGTCATAAATGGATTGAAATAGGGACTTATATTATTGAGGCTATGGCAAAAGACATATATGGTGCTGAAAGCGGATGGGGGGAAATGACAGTAAAAATGACAAAAAATCTAGGAATATCAAGTTTGTTAGTCTTGAGATTTTTAGAGAAATTTCCATTACTTGAAAAAATATTTTATCAACTATTCCCATTTAGAAGCATTTAATTATAATTCAATAGAATATCTCAAGTAATAAAAAGATTTGAAATATTATTACCATAGCCCTTGTACCAGTACGGCCGTATCTTTCATATGCCTTCCATATCTTTTTTTCGTTATCCTGCAAGACCACCTTATAAGTCAGCACCCAAGTTAACAATAAAGTTATGGCAAATAATGTTCCCCCAACTAAATACAAATTGCCAAATACTTGTGGTACACCTATACCAAGCCAATCATAGGCAGGCAATGGGTATAGAGGAATAAATATTAAGTAAAATATTAATGTCACTTGCATAGCACGTTTTCTTCCGATTTGTACTGGTAACGTCTTAAACCCTGCCTTGCTGTCTCCCTTAAAATCACCTGCAGCAACCATTATTTCTCTTCCAATCTCCTGAACAAAAATTGCACAAGTTAGAGGGAACATAATTAACAATTCAGTTGGAAACACTGCAATTGAACCCCAATAAGGTATTGCACCAACTCCTAAGGCAACTGCTAAATGGCCAATTATCCCTTTATTCTTACCATATTTATTGTAATATATTCCTAAGATAACAATTAGAAATGTCAAAAAACCACAATTCCAGTTTATAATACCGCTATTGTTGATATTAACAAGCAAAGTTGTAAAAATGGATAATATCATCATTAGAATCCCAATAAAATTGGCTGTTTTTACCTTTATAACACCTGTTGAAAGTGGTTTATGTGGTCTATTTACTTTATCTGACTCTAAATCAGTTACGTCATTGTGAATCATTAGACCGGAAGCAAGAAAAAACGCACCGAGTAGTACCATAAATATTTGAAGATTTGACAGAGCCATATCAAGATATATTGCACTGTTAAATACACCGACTAATGCTCCGAGACAACTGATGAATATGATTGGTGGTCTGATTATTCTAATCCATGCTATTAAAGTATTCATTTTCAAGGTAGATAAAGTTTTAGAGTTGATTAGTTTTTTGTTTAAACTTTAAGAAAAAAAATTATTAAAAAAGGATTTTACTATTGAACTTATAAAGCTAAATAATATTAGTAATCAAATCTCTTACTAGAAAATTAATATGATGAAATCATGGTTTGGAAGAAATTAAAAATATATTTAAGACTTGGTAGGGTACATTCATCAGTTCTAACAGCTTTAGCACCCGTTGTAGCTGCAGCTGCAACAAATTTTTCATTATCAATTTATCATTATCTTGAGCTTTATCTTATTGGTTTTCTTTCTCATATAATCTTTTTTGTATATAACGAAATATGCGATATTAAAATTGATAAGACCTCCGAAAAACTAAAGGGAAAGCCACTAGTTGATGGTTCGATTAATTTAAGAAGTGCAAAATCAATTGTTATATCATCTATTGTTCTCATTTTCTTACTAACTATAGCTTTTTTTAAAGAAAAATCAATTATTTTGATTCCAATAGTTATTTTAGCATTCGTATTTGGAGTATTATATGATCATTTTGGAAAACGCTTTTTTCATGCAGATTATTTAGTAGCTTCAGGATATTTTTTTCTTACAGTATATGGTGGTTTTTCAGTTACACAAAATCCAAGCCTTCTTGTTTACTTAATAGGGTCTATTGCCTTCATGCAGATGCTTTTTCAAAATATTGTAGCAGGTTTAAAGGATGTTGACCATGATTATCTTGCAGGGGGGATTAGTACACCAATCAGATTAGGTGTAAAAATTAAGAAAGAAAGATTACTATTAACAAAGAAGTTTTTAATATATATAATAATACTAAAAATAATATATCTATATCTGCTGGTCTCACCGTTTGTCTACAATATGGTACCATATGAGTCCTGGCAGTTATTGGTATCTATTATTCTTATAGTTCTAACAATTTTTTTCATGATTAGATTTCTTTCAAATAAACAATTTGACAGGGCAAAAATCATGAGAGCAATTGGTTTTCATGAGATGTTTACATTTATGGTAATTCCTTTTATTTTATTTGGATACATTGGAATTATTGGTTTACTTATTTTAGTATTCCTACCAGTTGTTTGGTTAGGTGTTTTTCTTATATTGTTATATGGTAGACTTATGCCTTTAATTTAACAAAATCCTTTAAATAAAAAACCAACAATTACCCTTCCAGTAATTATTTGATAATATCTTTTACAAGGAGAGACATGAACGGAATAATAAATACAATATGTGAATATTTACGACTTTTTAGACTACATACTGGAGCAGCAACAGCATCTGCGCCATTGATCGGTGGATTGATAATGGGACAACGTGATATCTCATCCTTGATTGTTTTGTTTTTAATAGGAATTTTTTATCATGTCTTTGGTTTTGTATTAAATGAGTATATTGATGTTAATGTTGATAAGAAATCAATTGATCTTAAAGATAAACCGCTTGTAAGTGGCAGTATTTCTAAAAAACAAGCACTTTACATTGTGATAATTTCTATTATTTGTAGTTACTTATTAATTTTTATTTTCTTTAGATCAATTTATACAGTATCTTTTTTCTCACTCTCACTTATCTTTGGCGTGATTTATGATCTCTATGGAAAAAAAATATTGGGACTAGATTTTGTATTAGCAGGAGGATTCTTCTTTTTATGTCTGACAGGTGCAAGTACTAAATCAACTGATTTTAATTTCTTAATCTATCTCTTTTGTCTCTTGTATTTCTTCCAGATAGTATATAATAATGCTGTTGAGGGAGGTTTGAAGGATGTTGGTCATGATTCTACTGCAGGGGCAATAACACTTGCAACTTTTATGGGGGTAACTGTTGAAAAAGGAATTCTTAGGATTACTAAATCATTTGTAATTTTTTCATATTTTCTAAGATTTATTTTTTTGGCTTTGATTGTAATTCTTGGTTTACAACCACAGTTATTATTTTGGTCTGATAAACATATTTTTGAAATTGTCATAATAGTGCTATTGATAGTAATTTATTTTGCAACATTATTTTCATTTTTAAGAACTATGAAATTTGATAGAGCAAGATTGAAAAAAATATTTAGCATAAATGAAATGATCTCATTTTTCATGGTCTTAATAGTACTTTCACCGATGATTGGACTATATTTAACAGTTTTTTTAATTATGCTTCCTGCGGTATGGTACCTTGCGTTTAATGTTATTTTATATGGTAAATTACTAGAGCCTAGGGTATGATAATATTTACAGTCATTTGTTTATGACCTTAATTGCGATATAAATTTATAGGTAAAAATAATTATTGTTTAAAGTAAAAATCTTGAAAACGGGAGAAAGTTAATGGATATTATTAGTTTGCTTTTAGATGAAATAGAAATATCAAGACATTTTCAAACCCAGGTATTTTATTTATTTATGCTTTTTTTCACTATTTTTGCAATTTATCTATCTAAAAGATACAAACTGTTTAGGTTCTCTATGTTTCTTTGGTTAAGTGTGGCAATAATTGGTTTTATTTGGGAAGGTTCATTATTTTTATTTGGATTGCGGCACTATAGTTTTTTTTCAGCAGCTGAGCTTATGTACCATGTCGTAACAGAGGGTGGACCCGGTTTGATTATCATGGCGATTTTTGCAGATAAATTCGGTATCATTGATCTGTCAGAGTACAAGGAGGATAAGTGAAAGGTATGGATATAATAGAATGGATATCCTCTCCTGCACAGGTATCAAGAGAGGTTAATTATCTATATTTTCTGATAGTTTTGGCAATTACTTTGACTGTCATTGCCGTTGCTTTATATACGAAGAACAAACGAGCAGTTAAGCTTTTTTTATTTGCTATGGTTATATGGTCTATTATTGAAGGCATCGGTCTGATAACAGGTATGCGAATTTATAATCCTCCTGAAGCTAGAATCCCAGTATTTCTATTTGTTGCATTGGTAGAAGACCCAGGTTGGGTATGTCTTGGATATATGATGGCAGAACAAATTTATAAGAGATTTATAAAAAAGAAAAAAATAACTAAAAAACAACTTAGTTAATAATCACTTACCTATTTTATAGAAATGTTCTGAAAGTTTATTAAAAAGATTTGTTTTTAAATGAGTCCAAAAACATCTTTTATCCTGTCTGAGATGTAATAGATGAGTAACCGCCTTCGATTTTTATACAAATGAGTATCACCGTAGAGATAATTTAACATAATATTTCCGAGTCTTTTGTCCTTTGATGCAATCTTTATAAATCGCTCGGCTTGAAGAAGATAAATTCTTGAAAAACGTAACAATGTTTGGAAATCCTTTCCAAACTCATTCATCCACAAATTTTGGTATCTGGATAAAAAGGATGATTTAAAATTATCATTTTTAAATGCATCTTCCAGTATCATTGCAGCGTTTTCTGCGCTTATCATAGCAAATTGAATACCACCACCGCTAACTGGATTTATAAATCCAGCTGCATCACCGCATATTAAGGCACGGTCAGAATAAGTTTGCTTTAAAGTGTTAATAGGGATGCATCCGCCTTTTAGTTTTCCTATTTTGAGATAATCTGGTATAAGTTTTTCTTGTTTTAATAAATCAAAATAAGATTTAAAGGTATTATTTAGGCTTATTTTTTGCTTGACAAATTTTTGGTATGGTATAAATTGACCAATGCCAATATTGATACTATCTTTTTTAGTAAACAACCAGGCATAACCTGGAATGTTCTTATACATGAAATGTACATGTGAAAATCTTTGAGTTGTAGCAATCTTATCAAGGATTTGTTCACCTAGTTTATATTCTTGAAAAATACATACATTAACCTTTTTTTGTTGCGGAGCTAAACCAATTTTTTTAGCAACAATACTTGAAACTCCATCTGCACCAATAACAACATCTGATGAGATTTTTATGTCATTGTCTAAAGTAATCATTACTTTATCTTGAAAAATATTAACATCTTTAACCTTTTTTCCATCAAAAAATTCTGCTCCATTTTCTTGCGCAATTTTAACAAGTCCATTATCAAATTTTTCTCTTAAAACCATAGCAAGAATTGGTTTTTCAGAATGCGCCTCAATACTATATTTTAAAGATGGAGAATGAATAAATCCTCCATAGCAGTAAGAATCAACAAGATCATATTTCTCTAAATAAGAAAATCTCTTAAATGTTGCAATTGGTATGCCACCACCACATGGTTTAAATCTTGGAAATTTATGTTTATCAATTAGTAAAACTTTGTAACCTTTTTTAGCAAGAAAAAAAGCTGCGGTTGAACCTGCAGGTCCTGCTCCTACTATTATTACATCATAATTCACTTGTTATCAATAAACATTTAATTCATATTTTATATTTTAAGATTATTGAATTAATTTTTAAAATTTGAAATAAAAAACATTTTAGATTTCAATTTTTTTAGTGATTTTTAATTCAAATTAATGATGTGTTATAGTTTTATATACCATAAATCTGATTAATAAGTTGTTAAAGGGAGGAAAAATATGATTAAGAAAATATTGATAGCAGGTTTTTTCGTATCTGTTATGTTACTTGTTCCTATTAATTCGGCATATAGTAATATTGGTATTCAAATAGAAAACAAACCTATCATTCAATCTATTAGAGGTAATACTCTATATGTTGGTGGTTCAGGTCCTAATAATTATTCAAAGATTCAGGATGCAATTGAGGATACGTCTGATGGCGATACAGTGTTTGTCTATGACGATAAGTCACCATATTATGAAAATATTTTCATCAATAATTCTATAAATTTAATTGGTGAAGATAGATACAATACTGTTATTGATGCTCGAAAAATGGGTTCTGTAGTTTATTTAGATAGTAATAATATAAACATTAGTGGTTTTACTATTAAAAATAGCTCACTTGATGCGTGGTATGGTTGTGGTATAGTACATATTAAGAATAATAATACTATTTTTAACAATATTATTTCAAATAATTGTTTTGGTATTTATTGCTGGTATGATTCGTTTGAAATTACTGTTTGTAAAAATATAATTATAGATAATGAGTATGGAATTTCATTATATAATATTAGGAATGGTAAAATTATTAATAATACAATAAAAAATAATATAAGAGGATTGATTTTATCTGATGAACATCATTATGTTACACAAAATACTTTTAAAGAAAACAAATATGCAATATGGTCTGAAACTGGTGGTAACAGTTCTATTATAATGAATAATATTATTGATAATAATCATGCAGTGTTTTCCATATCTTGTAATAATTTATTATTTGCTAAAAATAATTTTATAAAAAATAGAAAGAATTTAAACTCTTTAGCTGCAAAACTAAGCTGGGATAAAAATTATTGGGGTAAACCGATGATATTTCCTAAGGTATTGATAGGATGGGAGGTTTTTTGGATTATTCCTCCAGACCCAGATCCTTATAATAATAGACCAGGTTTACCTGGTTTTTACCCTTATCCAATGTTTGATTGGCATCCTGCGAGACAACCTTATGATATTTATAATCCTCAAAGTTATGGCATCTGATGAATAGAGAACCATATGATATATTGAAAACTCAATTTGGTGTTATAGTTTTATATACCATGTATCAGATATGAATATGTATAATAGGGAGGAAAAGAAATATGCCTAATAAGTTGGGTAAGAAAGGATTGGTAGTTGGTATTATTGTTTTATTTATTGGAGCAGGTGCTGTTTCATCCACTGAAAGGTTAAATTTAACAATATCAAAAACAATTGGAAATGATGGTAGTCTGTTAGGTTATGTTAATGGCACATCTGGAAATCCGATAGAGGGGGCATTGGTGAGGGTTTATTTCCATGAGACGAATGAGGAAGATTATAGTGATGAAAATGGATTTTATCATATCACTAATATTCCGATATGCTATTGTATGAAGAATGTTACCTGTTCAAAAGAGGGTTATAACTCAGAATGGGAGTTGTTAAGTATTGCTGAAAATACTACATATGATTTTTTATTAAATTCTTTGGAACCTTATCTTGTTTTTAATGGTTCTCAGTGTAATGGATATTGGAATAGTCCTATCAATGTGAGTTTTGTATTTGACCCTGAAAAAGTTGCAGATATATGGTATAAATATAAAAATGGTTGGCATCCTTATATTAAACCTTTTGTTATAGACGATGAAGGAGGTGCTCTAATGGAGTGGTATTGGATTGATAATGAAGGATATCAATCTCCTCATCATACAATAACTTTTGAAATTGATTATACACAACCAATTTTAGATATCCAATGGGATGTATACAAAGAGAAAGGCAATTGGTATGTTAAGTTTGTGATATCTGCTCAGGACTGGTTAAGTGGAATGGATTCATATTTAGATTTTTATATAAACGATATGTTGCAAGATACATATGAAGTATCTTGGCCCAGTTTTGAATTTAAAATTCAATGGACTAAAATATTAAAGAATGTTACATTTGGTTTTGGATGTTCTGATAATGCATGTAATTATGCCCTCGGAAAAGTGAATGGTTCAGACATTAAATCTGTTGATTGCCTTGAGTGTCAATCTAATGGTAAGACACATCTAGCAGAGAAATTACTTAACAAATTAGAGAGAAATCAATGTGATGGTATCACTTACATAAATCTAACAGTTTATGAGGCTTGGGAACTTCTTAATGATACATCTAACGGTATACAGATACCGATTGATATAAGACATGATGAGCAATGGAATGAAGGTTTTATAGATACTCCGTATCCTGAAAATGCTGTTCATTTTAGCATTGATTTATTAAAAAATGAATCAGGGGTACAAGAGTTTTTAGAAAAATATACGGACAAAGAGATTGTTCTCTATGGTAAATCAAACGGTTATACATTAATGATATACTTATATATTCTTTTATGTTATAATTACACAGGAACAATTTACCGATGGGGAGGAGGTCTAAACGAATGGATAAATGCAGGACTTCCAGTGAGGAATAATACAGCACCAGATACACCAACTATATATGGTCCGACTAAAGGAATAATTGGAAAGAATTATACATTTAGTTTTTCTGCTGAAGACCCTGACAATGATAATGTATCTTTTTATATTGAATGGGAAGATGGAACAAGTACGGGTTGGACAGATTATTTTATGTCAGGTGAAATAGTATTAATCTCACATAAATGGAATAAAATTGATGATTATAACATTCGTTGTAAAGCCAAAGATATTTATGGTGTTGAAGGTAATTGGACTGATGTATTAATCCATATTTCTAAAGATAAAGCAATAACAAGTTCGTTTTTATTATCATTCTTGGAAAGGTTTCATTTGTTACACCGATTGTTAGATATTCTGAGGTGAAGCCAGATATGAAGAAATTATTAGTATTTGGTGTTATTGCTTTGTTTATCGGTCTTGCATTTATCCCAAGTTTCAATGCTGAATCTATTTCTATGTTGGAGAATCATCCACCATATGTCCCAAGTAATCCTTATCCAGATGGTCCACCTGTTGATATTGATGTAATCTTGAGCTGGGATGGAGGTGACCCTGATATAGGAGATACTGTGACTTATTATGTATATTTCGATTGGCCAAACAATCCGCCTGAAATAATTGGACCGTATCCAGCGAACCAGACAAGAATACAATTTGAACCGGGCAAACTCATTTATTATAAAGTTTACTTTTGGAAAGTTATTGCACTTGATAACCATGGTTTACAAACTGAAGGTCCAGTTTGGAGTTTTACCACTATTTATCCAAATCATCCACCAGAGGCTCCATTAATAAAAGGTAAAGTATTAGTGGATGGAGGTAAAACATATAATTATAAATTCAAAGCAACTGACCCTGATGGTGATGATGTAAGATATTATATTAATTGGAATGATGGTTCTTTTGAGTGGACTGATTATTATCCGTCTGGATTTGAAATAATAGTAAATCATACTTTTGATGATACACAAACCGCTACAATTAAAGCAAGAGCAAACGATACACACGGAGCATTAGGTCCTGTGGGAACTATTCAATGGTCTAAAGAAGATGATTGTTTTGAATGTCAATCAGATGATAGACCTATATGTGACTTATTAAAGCGTCTTAGTAAAACCTATTGGGATAAAGCAGGTGATTTTGCTGCTAAATCACTTGAATATCAAAAAGGTACATTTATGTTTTACATATACTTTAATTTATTTTGGATATATGCAGGTTTAGCGGCTTATCCCGTATTAATTGGCGAATTAATTTTTGATTGTTATATGGGTCCATAGTTAATATTACCTTAAATCTTCCAAAGTATTAGAGGTGTAATATATGAATAACCAACTCAAAGCATCCTTTTATGATACGTCTGATGCTGATATAGATTTATATACCATGTATCTGATATGAATATATAGTTTAGGGAGGAAAAAGATATGAAAAACACCTTATTTAAGAAAGGATTGGTAGTAGGGATAATCATTTTGTTTATTGGTGTTGGTGTTTTATCCAGT
>SMTZ1_10000022_pt1 | contig 97057 bp, 84 predicted proteins | sample DeeMarSWOR136_30_FD_25667 | JGI IMG/M metagenome (IMG submission 25667) | reverse complement strand
TGGAGTTCAGTTTCTTCATCTTTTATATTATCTAAAATGTTTATAATTTTGTTTTCAAGAAGGAGGCTTTGATCAAAGATATTTTTGATTGTTGTTAAAACATCTTCATTTAATTCTTCTTTATAATTCTCTAAAAGTAATTGACTGAATCCTTTAATAGTGGTAAGAGGTTCCTTTAATGCATGAGAAATATTGGAGATAGTTTTATCATCCATCCTGTCCAATCCCCCACTTAAAAGGTCAGATTTTTGATCAATAAAAAAGTCAACACTATCTCTTATTAGTGATGAGATCGTAGAATATTCATGAGTCTCTTTAAACTGTTGCCATTTTGTTTTTGTATCTTCTGAGACATACAATGAAATTCGTTCTTTGTCTCTATCATAAATTTTTTCACCTTTTAACCACTTTTTAAATCCTTCGGTAATTGTTCCGCGCCAAATTGCATATTTATCAGTCTCTTCTTGGTATAATTGCATTAAATCCTTTGCCTTTTTACTCTCCAAATCAAGGTTATCAATTTCCTCATCCGTCATACTAGGTTTATCGTCATCATTGTTCCCTTCAACATCTTTACCCGATTTCTTCGAAATATCAATCAACTCCTTCTTTTATAATAATTCTTTTCAATTCGATTTCATATTTTTTATAATAATATTAATAATATTGGAAATTATTTACAATATTCTCTAATTTTTTATCTCTTTATAAATCTTTTTTATTATAAAAAAGCAAACAAAAAGAGGATATCTAAGAAATTTAACTACAATTTGATAATAATTTAAAAGTTCGAATTTATAAATTAGACAAATTAGTAAATCAGATATTTCTGTTTAAAATATCAAAAATTTCTTCAAAATCATTAAAATTAAATGGTTTTAATATATATCCATCAGCTTTTGTTTCTGCTAAGTTCTTTTCTACCTCACTCCCAGCTATAGCAGTAAGGAAATATACTGGAATATCTTTATATTCTTTATCTGATTTAATTGTTTTACAAATATCATAACCGCTCAAATCTGGCAAAATTATATCTAATAAAATAATTTTTGGAATGGCATTTCCTAATTCTTCCAAACCTTTAGATCCACTTACAACACCTTTACATTTATATCCTTTACTTTCAAAATAACTAGTTATGAGTCGTATAGTAGCTAAATCGTCTTCAATTAATAGCACATCGTATTTAGATTCAACTTTCATGTTATCTAGAATATTGATAATTTTTTTCTCAAGTAAAATACTCTGTTCAAAGATATTCTTTACTGTCTCCAAAATAGGTTCTTTTAACTTTTCTTTATAATTTTCGAGTAATAATTGAGAATAACCTTTAATTGAGGTCAATGGCTCCTTTAATGTATGAGAAATATTCGAAATTGTTTGGGGGTTATATTTTTTTAAGTTTAATTCACCAAGATTTGATTTACTTTGAATAAAAGCCTCTACTGCTTGCCTAATTAACTTTGAGATGGTTAAAGTTCCGTTGTTTTTTGCATAATCTGTCCATTTAGACTTAGTGTCTTCAGATACATATAAAGAGATTCGTTCCTTATCTCTATGATAAACTTTTTCTCCTGCAAGCCACTTTTTATATCCTTCCGTTATAACTCCACGCCATATTGCATATCTCCCTGTATCCCTCTCATATCTTTTCATATCCTCAGTTTTTTTATTAGTATTATTATTAGATATCAAACGATTTTCAACTTCTGTTCTATTAGTTACGTTTTTCTTTATCTTGTTTGGATCAGAAATTTTTTTACCACTAAAATATACTAATTTTTACTTAAGAATGATTTTGTTATTTAGAAACATAATAAAAGAATTCTTATTTAACATTTTTTTATTCATCAATAATCATTTTTTGTGATAAAAAATTTTGATACAAAAAAATTATCATTATTTAGATCAAAAAGAATTCTTTTTTTGAAATTTTAATTTTTTTTAATTTGAATAGAAACGATAATAATGTAAATTAATCTGTTAATATTGTATTATAACAAATATTAAGAATTGTTTACAACAAATTTTATTTAAAAGTTTTTTTGAATTACCTAGATGATCTTTTATACTAATATTTAAATGATTTGTGATAACAAAAAGATTTATATATGTGAAAGGAATTTATAATATTATAACAAAATGCTTTTGTGTATAAAAAAGAGTTTTGTGTGTGTACAAAAAAACTAAAATTATCAATATGAAAAAGGGTTAGGGATAATGGTTGTCGAAATTACGAATCAAGCTAATTTTTGCCCCGAATGTGGTGGAGGAACTATATCTATTCAGCAAAGAGGGGAGACAGTTTGTCAGCAATGCGGTTTAGTTTTAGCAGAAAAAGAAGTTGATGTTTTTCATAGTGGAATTCGAGCATATTCAAAGCAAGAGAAGGATAAAAAAGAACGAACAGGTTGTCCGATCTCTATTCTAATGCCAGATATTGGTTTAAGTACAATAATTGATAGAACAAAAATTAAGAGTCCTGATTTAAGAAGGGCTGCTAAATGGAACACACATTTATCCTGGGAAAAAAGGAATATGTTAATTGCTATTACTGAATTAAAGAGGATTGGTGGTAATTTAAATTTTCCAGAACGTGTAAAAAAATCTGCCGTCCGACTTTATAAAGAGGTATTTAAAAAGAACCTGTTACGTGGTAGGTCAATAAATGGTATGATAGCTGCCTGTGCATATTATGTATGCAAGCAAGAAAAGATTCCAATTACTCTTCAAGAGATTTTAGATGAAGCTTCGATTAATGATAACATTGTAAAGAAATGTTATAAGATTTTAGTTAGAGAATTGAATTTAAAATCACCCCATATTGATCCAGTCTCATTAATTCCGAGGTATTGTGCTGATTTAGGGCTGAATATTAATATTGAGAAAGAGGCAATAAAGGTGTTGAAGAATTTTATTGCAAACACATCAATCTGTGGCAAAGATCCAAAAGGGTTATGTGCAGGAGCGATTTATTTAGTTTCCAAGCTAAAAAATCATAAAGTAAGTCAAAAAGATATTTCGAAGGTAATTGGGGTCACTGAAGTGACTTTACGTTCGAGATACAAAGAATTTTTGCAAAATGTAACATTTAATTTTAACGTTAATTGAGCTAAAATTTGTTACTTTTCCATTTCTTATAAATAAGATAAGGGTTGAGGGACTTTAATCCCTTATCTTAATTTACTATCTGTTTTATATACTAGTTTTGAAATTTAAGATTCAGCAATTTACCTAAGAAATTATCTCTTCTTAAGTCCAGTTCTTCTTGCTACTATTAATCCTACTTTACGCCCAGGAGGAACATTACGACTTGTTATTGTCGGAATATAAATTCATTCTAAATTCAGTTTTTTTTATTTTAATTTTTTTTAAATCTTAAATAATTTTTGGATCATCTATAATAGGATTTTGATTAATATCCAAGTATTGAAGTGTGTGAATATTTTCAATACATTTAGGAAATTGAGTTAATTGAAGAAGGAAATTGAGTTAATTGAAGATGGAAATTGAGTAGATTTGGGAGGAATATTTTTCCTTATTTGGGCAAGATTATTATATGCTTCCGAAAAAATTATCAAAAGAAAAAAGAAAATTTCTGTCTTATCTAAAGAAAGCAGGATTTACTGTTCAGCCAAGACCATTACAAGAAACTCCAGATGGAAAGAAGAAGCAAAAGTATATTGATGTATTTATGTATAAGGAAATTGTAGAGTTAGTTGAGGAAGATTCGTATGATAGAGCTGTAATAGTCAGTGTTGATGCTGATTTTATTGATGCCGTGAGAAAGTTAAAAGAGTTAGAGAAGGAATTTACGGTCTGGAGTTTTAAAGTATCGCTAGCACAGGCATTAATCGATGAAGCAGGCGAAGAAAATATTCAATATATCGATACCATCTTAGAATACATTGCATTACCTGAGAATTAAGGTTATGGAATTTACAGTCCCAAAAGACAACCATCCAATTCAGCGCATAAGGATTTAAAATAATTTTTAAATTTAAGAATTCTATATAATTATAAGACAAAATTTAAAGATAAAATTAAGGAGTTCTTAAGAAGAGTGAATAATTATAACTTTATGAAATATAAAGGCGTTATAATATCGGATGATCAAGTAGAAGCTCTTAAGGACCTTGAATATTTTATAGTAAAATCTAAAAATTTCGAATTAAAACAGAATTTAGATAGACAAAAAGGATCTAAACAATGGTTCACTCTTAAGGATAACAAAGTTCACGAAATTGAAATAGTTGGGGCTGAGCTGGAAAAAATTCCATTATCATTAGGAAATCTAACCTCACTTGAATATTTGAATTTAAATGTTAATAAGATAAAAATTCTTCCTACTTCAATAGGTAATTTAAAATCACTTAAGATTTTAAAGTTAGATGCAAATAAATTAATAAGACTCCCTGACACAATAGGAAATTTAAAATCTCTAGAAGAATTGATTTTAGGTCATAATTATTTAAAAAAACTTCCCAATACAATTGGAGAACTTATTAATCTTAAAAAGTTAGTACTTATTAACAATAATTGGAAATTATCAACAATCCCTGAAACTATAGGTGCATTAAAATCTCTTGAACATTTAGATTTGAAATGGAATAAATTATCAAGTTTGCCATCGTCAATAACAGAACTTAGCTCTTTACAATATTTAGATCTAAATAATTGCAGTTTGGAAAATTTACCTGAGAGAATTGGTGATTTGCAAGCCCTTAAATATCTTGATTTATCGGAAAATTCATTAAGAAGACTTCCGGATTCTTTTTTTAATATAAACTCCCTCGAAACACTTAATCTACGAGATATTTCCTTAAAAAATATATCAGAATTAATAGGAAATCTTGATATGCTTAAGAAGTTAAATATTAGCCTTAATGGATTAATATCACTTCCCTCATCAATGTTAAAGTTGAAATCACTACAGAATCTTAATATAGAACTAAATCCGATTTTAGATCATCAAACTTGGGAAATTTTAAATAAGTTAAAGTCAAAAGGAGTGACGATTGTACAAAGTAATAGGAGTTATTATGATAGCATAAGAACAAACCCAAATCCTGATGCTGTGTGTCCATTTTGCGGAAGTGGAAATTATGAAATAGGGTACGATCATTGGTTTTGCCCAGATTGTGGAGCAGAAACAATAAAAGGATAGAATAGGGCATTTGAACTTTTCCCAACAGAAAAAAAGCTTTTCAAATACATTTATTTTTCCGTATAAGATCGACGTAATCTGGAATACCAAATTGAGCGAACTTTTCAATTAGAGATTCTGTACTGTATCTCATGGCATACATTATCTCTTCAATATAAGCAGGAATTATTTGCAAGAAGCAAATGGCTTTAGAATTACTAATTTTTAACATTCCAAAGGGTTTCGGAAGATGAGGAGGATACAAAAAAATCCATCCTGCTAACTTAGTATTTGGTGATAATGATAAGGAATCATCATTTCTATTTCGCATGGTATGACCGTGCCAAAAACATTGATTATTTTTATGAACATAGTTGATAAGGTAGTGAAGTTCTAAAATTGGCCATAAGTGTTCATCTTGTCTTAGCTTTCCATTAGGTGGTTGTAGAGGCTAATCAGGATGTAGTTTGAGAACCAACTCGGCATACTTGCAATTAAATAATTCCCTCATTTCTTCTGGAACTTCGGAGACGTCAATTGGCCAACATCTCCATGCATCTGGGGTTGCTTCCATCGGTCTTTCACTCATATCAGAAATGAAGGAGACGTGTATCATACTCATGTTCATACCATACCTGTAAGTTCGAACAATGTCCCCAGAACTCCACTTCTGGGGGAATCTCAAACTTATATGGTTCTCTCTCTAAGGAATGATCCAATCCACTAGTAGTATCATCGATCGAGCTAATATCGTTAAGACTACTTATCTCTGCTACAGGAATATCCAATAAAAGGAATTTACACTGAGTAAATGGCTGTCCTGCCACATATATCATAGTTTGACCATGCTCTAAATGCAATGAGAGAAATTAATTGATGTGAAATTCCTTAGATGCTGTCATATGAATACAAATAATTTACTCTCAGCTATATATAACTGTATTACGATTTAAAGCTTATGTTAGTAGTGATTTTGTAAATTTTTTTAAAATTCTAAAAGTTTTAAAATTAGTTGTGCTAGAAGAACAGTTTTTTTATTAATATATTTTTTTTATTTCATCTCTTCTTAAGTCCCGTTCTCCTTGCTGCTATTAATCCTACTTTACGACCTGGGGGAGCATTCCTACTAGTTGTTGTTGAAATATGAGGATGCTTATGTCTTCCTCACAAAATGATATGAAGTCGCATTCATAGTTCGCATTATTTTTATTTCTTATGACCCGTTCTTCGTGCGGCAATTTGCCCGACCTTTCTACCTGGGGGAGCATTTCTGCTCGTTGTAGTAGGTTTATGAGGAGATTGCTTAGCGCCCCCTCCGTAAGGATGACTCGCAGCAACCATAGCAACACCTCTCACTACTGGCCACTTCTTAGCTTTGGATTTGACATAATGAAACTTATTACCTGCTTTCAGAAATGGCTTATCGGTTCTACCCCCACCAGCAACCACTCCTATAGTGGCTAAGCAATTTTCATTAATCCATTTAGTTTTCTTGGATCGAAAGAGAAGCTCAACTTTATTACCTAATTTGTTTCTAACAATGGCAGCAACACCTGAAGCGCGTGCAAATTTACCCCCGTCTTGTGGAGTACTCTCGATGTTAAACACTAAAGTACCTAGTGGTATTTCTTTTAAGGGTAAGATATTTCCTACTTTTATTTCTGCATTTCTTTTAGCTTGATAAAATACTTCCCCTTCATAAATTCCTTCTGGAGGTAACCATAAATTCTTTTCACTATTATCTTGATATTGGATTCTGGCAATGGGAGTTCCTCTACCAGGGGAGTGCAATAATTCAATAACTTTAAACTGAAACTGTTCTTCTCCCTGTATAAAAGGACGATATTTAACTTGACCAATGTGTCGATGACTTGGAGATCTAAAACTAAGAACTCCTCGGCCTTTTCTTTGTGCTAAAATTCGTTTTCCCATTTGAGTCACGTTGTCTACTAGATATAGATTTAAATTATTTAAACTATAAATTTTTTATCATTTTCAATTAAATTTGTTAGATTACAATAATCTAAGATTTATAAACAGAAAAAGAAAAAAATAAATAGTCTATAGTTTGCCAGTCCTTAATAATTCATCAATATTGTAATTAAAAGCAATTGGAATTTCTCTTTCTATGAATTCACCTGCGATATTTTGCAGTAATAAATTTTTAATCTCTTCAGGATTTCTTGTTTGTCCTAATACCCATCCTAATTTTACATATGCTACTTCTGGTAAAAGGTTTCTCCCCGGAATAACTCCTATATTTTGTAATTCTCTTCCTGTTGAATAAACATTCATGCCTACAAATCCATGGAGGGTTTGAGTGGTCATAAGAATAGTTATATCTTCTTGAATAGCTCGTTTTATTGAAGGATAAATCGAAGTGGGCAAATGTCCCAATCCTGTTCCAGCAAAAACAATTCCTCTATATCCTTTATCGATATAAAAGTTAATTAATTCATTACTGGTTCCTGGATATGAATAGATTAGAGCAATTTTTTTTTCAAAAGCAGTTATTGTAGTTGTTTTTAATTTAGATCTTTTTCTGTAGTCATATGTGAACATTTTAATGTTTTTATTTTGAACCATCCCTAGCGGTATATTATTTATTGTTCTAAATGTGTTTCTAACAGATGAATGCATTTTCCTTACTAAGGTTCCTCTATGAATTAATCCATAGTTATGGGATGAAGCCCCAAGCATTGAAACTACCACTTCAGCAATATCTGATCGTGCTACCGTAGCAGCATTAATTAAATTTAAAGCTGCGTCTGAAGAGGGTCTATCAGAACTTCTTTGGCTTCCAACTAAAACAACAGGAATGGATAAATCTTTGAGCATGAAAGAAAGGGCTGCACTGGTAAATGACATTGTATCAGTTCCATGACCGATAATAACACCATTAATTCCTGAATCTATTGATTCCTTAATTTTTTCTGCTAATTTCTGCCAATTTTCTGGCTTCATATTTTCTGAAAGAATTTCGAAAACTATTTCACATTCAAGATTACAAATTTCAGCTAATTCTGGAACAGAGCTGAACAATTCTCCAGGCGTAAAGGAAGGAATTACAGCTCCAGTAATATAATCTAATCTTGAGGCAATTGTTCCACCAGTCCCAAATAATTTTAAATTAGGAAGATTTTTATTTTTTGGGAATTTTTTTTCGGGGATTTTATAAATCGCTTCTTTTTTTCCAACTTTTTTAATTTCTTGCACTTCAGAAACATTTATTCCAATATTGTAATTATTTTTCAATTTCAGATTTATAAATTGTGGAGCAGCATATTCATATCTAGGTAGAATAATGCCTTTATAATTTGTTTTATTAGTTTTAATTGTAACAATATCCCATATTTCTATGTTATTCTCTTCTAATAATTTTTTTCCTTCACCTTTGTAACCTTTTAACTTTTCACTCATCTAGCTTAACCTCTTTAATTTTTCTTTTATAGCATTCTCTAATTCTTTAGAAACAATAGCACCATCTATTTTTCCTCTAACTTTTTTCATAACTTCTCCCATTAACGGTCCCTTTGCTCTTATCTCCTTTTCTATTATCAAATCCAAGTTATTTTTTATAATATCATCGATTATTTTTTTAAGATCTTCTAATGAAATACTTTCAATTTTTAAGTTCTTCTTAATTTGTTTGATAGATAATTCTGGAGAATCTGCTTTAAGACCCATTAATTCTTCTATAACTTCTTTACTAATTTCTTTTTTATTTAAAAGAGTAAAAATTTGAATAAAATCATTGTGGGATATATTTTCTAAATTCTTTCCATCCCTCCTAAGAGCAGTGGTAGTCTCTAATAGAGTTGTAAAGATTAAGGAGGGATTTTCAGGATATACTTTTATTAACTCATCAAACAACTTGAGTTTTCCTGTAAAAATTAGATCCTTTATTAATCTTTCTTCAGTTTTATATTTTTTAGAATATTGTTTTATAACTACCCATGGATATTCAGGAAGTGTTTTCCTTATTTGATTGATTTCATCTTTATTATTAAAGATGGCTGTTGTGTCCGTATCGGGATATAATCTTGCTCCCCCATGAAGTTCTCTTAAAAATTCAGTAGTTCCATTTTCAAGGGCTTTCCGAGTTTCAGGAGGAACCCCTTTGAAAGCAAATTTTATCCGATTGATAATGACATCTATTGCTTTATCCAATTCTTTTTTAGAACCTAAAATTAACACAAAGCAATCATCTTCTTTAAAATTTAGTGTATTTTTAATATTTTTTATTTCCTCATTTGTAAATTTATACATACTTAAATCTTCATCGGAATGAATTATACCTTTTAGACCAGAAATCAATTTTACTTTACTACTAACTTCAGTACCAAATCTATAATCTTCCATCAATTCTGTTCCAAATATACCTTTAAATCCACTGAAATTAATCCCGTATATAAGTTTTCCCGATTTAATAGCCTTAGCTATAAAATTAGATTTATTTTTAGCTAAGATCTTAGTTAAATCTACAGGACTGTTTGAAATGCTATCTTGATTTAATTTTATTTTCTCAAGTTTTTCCTTAATGTTAAGAAGCTGTAATTGCCGTGAAATTTCATGTTTAATTAAGATTGGAATCCAGCTTAATTTTTGTACACCTTTTATTTCTATTCTAGTTCCGGCTTCAATACTTACATTGATATCTTGTCTTATTGATCCAATAACTTTCTTTACATTTGTTGACCATAATAATAATCCTATTCTTTCTGCGCACTCTCGACATTCATAAGGTGTAGTTATATCAGGTTTAGTAGTAACTTCTATTAGTGGAATTCCTAACCTATCTAAACGAAAATAATTAATTTTATTTTCGGTTTTAATTTTTCTTGCAGCTTCTTCTTCCAAACTCAAAATATCTATTCTAATTTTTTTCCCGTTTTCTAAAGTTACATATCCATCAGTCCCAAGTATCATAGTACGTTGAAATCCACAAGGAACACTCCCATCTAAATAATTTTTACGACATACATGCATTTCTTCAACAATATTGGCATTAAGAAGCATTGCAATTTGTAAGGCTATCTTTCTCGCCTCTGTATTACAAGAAAATGGAGGTGTATCATCAAGTTCGTATGTACACACCACATCATTATAACCCTCATAAATAATTCCCATTCCCTTTTCGTATTCTGTGAGCATAGCTTTATCATATGTGCCCATTTCACCCAAAACAGGCCTCATTTCCCGTCTTATAGTAAATTCTGGTTCTCTTGTACCCTGAAGTTGAGCTGGACATCTACAGAATAGCTTTTTTTCAGTATCTAGTTGTTGGTGAATTTCTAGACCACATTTTAGCCCTAATTTTTTATAATCAAATTTTTCCATCTTCAGTCAAAACCTAATCAAAAATAGAATATATCTATCTCTTAATAATTTATAAAATGAATATTAGACACATGATCTATTAAATAATAAATCTTATAATTATTTTCAAAAAAAGTTTGGGATCTTTTAGTGTTTTTTATCCTATTTACTTATTTTTAAATGATTTCATAACAATATCTAGCCTTTATATCATCCTGAACTGCTTTTGGAAGTTCTATATATCGAGCACTATAACCTGAAACTCTGACCATAAAATCTTTATATTGCGCTGGGTTGATTTGAGCATCCTCTAAAAGTGATTGAGATATTGAATTGAATTGTATATGAGAGCCATTAAGCTTAACATATGTTCTTAATAAAGACTCAAGTACATTACCACCGTCAGTTTTTGCAATTTCTGGGTTAATATTTAGAGTACATGCTACTCCATTTGTAAGTAAAGAATGATTTAATTTTGTTATACTGTTAATAGCAGCTGTTAAACCCTTTTCTCCAGTAAATCCTGGAGCGATATCCCTAGTTAGAGGTCTACCATTTTTTCTACCTGAAGGAAGAGCACCTGTAAAGATTCCAAAACCTACATGCGTAGTCATGGCATGAATTCCGATTCTGTAATCTCCACCTCTTGCACATTGGAATCCTTTTATGGCTTCAAAGAGAATTTCTGTCGTTTTTACTGCAAAAATATCAGCCCTATCATCATCTTTGCCATACTTTGGACATCTATATAATAGATAATTATGAAGTTTTTTATAACCCCTAAAGTTCTTTTTTAAAGCATTTATTAAAGTATCAATATCTACTTCTTTTTCTTTAAAAATAGCCCAGTTAATAGCAGCTAATGAATCTACAACATCTGAAAAACCGGTCACATGAATACCAGAGAAGTTATATTTAGCAGAACCTTGATTAACATCAATACCATTTTCAAAACCTCCATTAATACATAACGACATCAAGGGAGTTGGTTTTAGTATTTTATGTGCTTGTTGATAGGCGTTAGCGGCCATAACTGCTAATTCCATTAGAGAATGGAGATTTTCCTTGAAAAGTTCGAGAAGTTCATTCATGGAGGTGAGTTTTAGAGGATCTTTTTTTATTCTAATAAAATCACTTACGATTGTTTTATCAATTCCAAGTGTTAGTTCTAATGCTTTTGGTAAATTCAGGAAAATAGCTCCAGTATTATCATACGATGTTCCTGATGTTGATAATCCTACACATCCAACTATTCCATAATCTCTTGCTTCTTTTAAGGGTATATTGCAATTCATAAGGCTTTTAATAACTAATTCATCATTATAAAGTCCAATAACGTTTATTCCTTTAGAAAGAATCCTAGCAATTTCTTTATAAAGTCTACTAGGAGTGTTTTTATGAATTCTAACAACTAAATTTGGACTTGGTAATGAAACTTCTTCGGTAGCTTTAAGTATGATATATGTTAATTCATTTGTAACATCTTTACCTTCTTTATCAATACCTCCAATTAAAATATTTTGTGTTGTCGCCATACCACCAAAATATTGAGTTGCTATTGAATCATATAAAGCTATTATCTCATTCGTTTTTAATAGGAGATTTTTTATTAAAAGTAGTGTTTTTTTTGAATCTCCATCATAATATTTCTTAAGATATTGGTCAATTCTTCCAAAGGAGATACCATGCTCAAAATTTTCAATATGCAAGGCTAAATGGATAAACCATATAAATTGAATAGCCTCATGTAAATTTCTGGGAGGATTCTTAGGCACATTTCTGCATGTTAAAGCTATTTCTTTTAATTCTAATTTCCTTTCTAATTCAGTTTCATTTTCTGCAAATTCCTCAGCTTGTTTGGAATATTTTTTAGCAAAATTTATCAAAGCTTTTGAAATTATAATCATTGATTTATAGAATGCAATTTTATCACCAGCGCTTGGGTTTGAAATCAAATTATCTTTATAATGCTTTAATTTATGTTCAGATAATTCTATATATTTCTTCAATCCTAAAGCAAGTAAGTTTTGGTAATCTATCACTGCATGGGCAATTCCTCCTATTTCTGTGGCAATATAAGCACAACCACGAAGAGAAATATTAAATACATAATCTGGGGCTATTTCTCTAGCATATGTGCTAATTTTAAATTTATTGTAGAAGGGTGCTAATTCTTCTTTCAAAATTTTAATATCCAGATCTTGAATATTAATGGGATTAATTGAACGATTTGGAAGTGTTTTTAATTCCCTTAAAATTCTAAAACCACTTGCTTCGAGTCTTGGAATAGCAACAGGAATGTTATTATCAAAAGTTCCAACTATAAGTTCATCTGGTCTTATTATTATAGGTAGATTTTCAAGAGTTTTTTTCAAACCTTCAGCCTGTCTAATAATCATTGGTTTCCCAATAGTTTCATCAAGAGCTTTTGTATAAGAAAGAGGGACTTTAAGTGAAATATGGGGGATCTCACGGACAGCATCATTTAAAAGCTTAGAGGTCATGGAACAATTTAATTATTTACTTAATTCAAACTTAAATTATCTTAATTATCTTGCTTTAAATTTTTAATCATTTTTATTTTAAACCTTATGAACTTTAAATTTAATTATTTAAGTAAAAAAGGAAAAAATAATTTCATTTTAAATAAAATCCAACTAAAATGGGGAAGAAGGCGAAATTTATACTAATATTTTTATAGATTTTAGAGTATGAGTTTTAACCTAAAGAATTTTAGAAACATAAGGGCCATCTAATTTATATCCCATCTCATAAAACCAATCTCTTGCTCCTAAACCACTTATAACAGCTAATTTTTTTGCCCCAAATTCTTCAAATGATATTTTTTCTGCACTTTGCATTAGTAATGTTCCATATCCTCGATGTTGAATTTGGGAGAGACGATTAGGTTTCAAGTCTTTTGGGACCATTTCCCCTACCACTTTGATTTCCCTCACGATTAATGTTTTTCCATCATTCAATTCAGGTCTATGGGCAAATTCAGAGGGTTTTCTTAAACGTAAATAACCTATTAAATAGTTCTCTTTCTTATTCTCATAAGACAAAAATATTTCTTTTCCTTGAGATGCCTCATAATTGAAACGGTATAGTTTTATATTATCAAGCGAGTGGTCATCAATAACTTCCTCCCTTTTATTTATGCCATATTCTCGACATCTAATACATTTGCAGGTTTCTTCCATTTCCCATAATCTTTCTTGTATTAACTGCCTTAAGTTACTATTTTTACATCCTGCTTCAATCAAATTTGCCGGTATATCCCTCATAATTCTTTGAATCCTTACATATGATGGAAGGTCCTTTTTGACCATTGCAATCAAATCGATTAAATCTTTATCTGAATAAGGAGAATATTTTCCACTTTTCCACCATTTATATAATTCCGTCCCATTGATAACTAAAGTGGGATAAATCTTTAACATATCAGGTCGATATTCTGGATTAGAGAATAAAATATCAAATAATTCTAAATCTTTATCGAGACTTGAACCCGGCAAATTTGGCATTATATGAGCATTGATTTTTAATCCTGCATCTTTAGCAATTCTTATTGCTTCAATGCTATCACTAGTGGTATGTCCTCTTTTCACTAAATCATAGATTTCATTATAAACAGTTTGAACACCAATTTCAACTCGAGTAGTACCGTAGTATAACATGTTATCGACATGTTTTTCTTTACAATAATCTGGTCTTGTTTCAACTGTAATACCAATAATTCTTCTTTTCGTTTTTTCAGCTAATTTTTTAGCTTCATCTAAACTTTCTACTCTCCTTTCTATTATTCCCTCTAATGCGCTTTTAACGAAGTCTATCTGATACTCCGAATTAGTTGATAGGAATGTTCCACCCATTATAATTAACTCGATTTTATCAACGTTATGGCCAATAACTTCTAAATCCTTAATTCTACTTTGAACTTGAAGGAAAGGATCATAATTATTATGAATAGATCTCATTGCTGCCGGTTCTCTACCCGTATAGGATTGAGCCACTTTTCTCCCAGGTTGAGAATCTTGACCAGGACAGTATATGCAAGTTCCAGGACAGGGAAGTGGTTTGGTCATTATCGCAATCACTGATACACCAGAGATGGTACGAGTAATTCTTCTTTTTAAGATTTGAGTTATTAATTGTTTCTCTTTTGATGTAGCAAAATCTAAAATAGTTGCATTCTTAATTACTTTGTTATACTTATATTTTTTACCAATTTGCCCTTTAATATTCGTGATTTTTTCTTTTAATGTCTCTGGATGTTTTAAAAGATATTCTATAACTTCTCTTGAAATTTTTTTAATTATTGTAGTGTCATCTTGATATGAAGAGTTCATTTTTAAAATGTTCTTAAAATATTGATCTTTTAGTGATTATTAATGATTAATAACTTTTTAACTAGATTACAAAAAGTTTTCATGACTTTTTTCATTAGAATCAAAGATCAGCCAATATTGATTTTTCTCCCTGTAAAATCTCTCTGATATCTGCCAAAATCATTAATCTGTTTTAATTCTTTTGAGCTAAATACTGGGCCATCCTTACAGACTAATAAACCTAGAGGATCCAATGCACATAATCCACATAAACCACAGCCACATCTCATAATTCGTTCAAGACTTGCATAGAATTCAATATTAAACTGTTCACATATTTGAAATAATTTAAACAACATCATCTCAGGACCACAAGAATATACAATTGTATTCTTTAGTTCTTTTGAATTGTAATTTTTGATAAATTTTTCAAATAAATCCGTTGCAGACCCTTTTTTCCCATAACTTCCATCATCAGTACAGAAATGAAATTCTGAATTTATATTTTCATAATTATGAGATTTATCTTTATATAATATATCTCTTTCAGTTTTAGCACCATTAATAATTATACAGCTATTCCCAGACTTATTTAGTTCAATTCTTAGAAATCTAAGTGGTGCCAATCCTATTCCTCCTCCTACTAAAAAAATATTTTTATTCCTATTAGTAGGTATTTCAAAATTATTTCCTAAAGGTCCCCTCACTCCTATATAATTATTGATTTTTAATTTATGTAAAGCCTGGGTACACTCACCAATATTTCTAACTGTAATAGCCCAATTATCAGTTTCATCACAAGCTGAGATTGACATTGGTATCTCATCTACACCTGGGACCCAGATCATAGCAAACTGACCAGGTTTTGGTTTGGTAGCTGTTGCATTATTAAAAACAAAGGTTTTAACATTTTTGCATTCACTAATAATTTGGTTTATTTTTATTGTTTTAATGACATTTTCAGTCAAAATCCGGCACCTCTTGGGTTTTAAACTGATGAGTTAAACCCTTTATATCATTAATAGATGAACAATTATTATCCTTAAGATATTGAATTATTCCTTTATTGATTTCAGTAATAATTTCAATACCTCTATATAAAGCTGTACCAATTTGTACGGCGGATGCACCCGCTAAAAAGAATTCAATTACATCCTGCCAAGAATCAATCCCACCACATCCTATTATTGGAATTTTTAGTAATCTGTATAAATCATACACTTTTTTAACGGCAATAGGATGGATTGCTTTACCAGAGAGCCCCCCACTTCCGTGTGATAAGATTGATCTTTTTGTATTTACATCAATTTTCAATGCTGATAAAGTATTTATGGCGACTACTCCATCGGCACCACCTTTCTCTGCTGCAAAAGCAATCTCTTCTATATTAGTAACGTTTGGATTCAGTTTTACAAAAAGTGGTACTGTAAGTTTGCTTTTTAGTAACTTAACGAGTTCAAATGTTAAATCTTTATCAAGTCCTATGCAAGATACTTCAGCATGAGGACAAGAAATATTAATTTCAATGGCATCGGCACCTGCATTTTCAGCTTTAATTGCAACATCAAGAAATACTTCATTAGTATTTCCAAAAACACTCACAATTAAAGGAATATTGTGCTTTTTTAATTTTTTTATTTCTAAAACAAATTCTTTTATTCCAGGATTACCAAGGCCTACACTATTGATAAAAGTACCGGGATATATCTCAATTATAGATGGATTCTTATATCCTTTTCTAGGTCTGGGTCCAATAGATTTAGTAGTAATAGCTCCTGCTCCTGCATCAAATACTCTTTTCATTGAAGAAAAAGAGACTCCCAAAATTCCTGATGCTAAAATAATAGGGGATTTTAAGCTTAAACAGGAAAGATTTACTTCTAGCATTTTTTAAAAGACAATAATGATTATAGTTTTATAATAATTATTGATACAGCAAAAATAAGTTTAGAATAAGCAATCAAAATGAAGTCTTATATAGCAGATACTTTAATTGGCATTTTTGCTTTTGATGAATCCGGGAATATCTTAAATTTTATTGATTTTGATAATGATATTGAGAAAATAATTGAATTTTATAATGCAATAGATAGGGATACAATTCAAAAAATATTTGAGAAATTTCTAGAAGAGTTGAAAAATACAGGTTTTACTGAATTCATATTTGATAATAAACATTTAGAATCCTTAACTTCAGAAAAATTAGGATATAAAACTTATTTTGAGAATAAATCATTAGAGCTTAAAATATTTCGTCTAAATTTAGAAGAACAATTAAAAAAAATTGGTATAAATAAGACAAGGAAAGAAATGCTTTCGCAATATAAAGAAATTAGCGGTAAATTAACAAAAAAGAAAGTAAGTCAAATAAGTGGTCATTCCGATAATATTATTACTCAAGTTATTACTATTTTAGATGTAATTAAAAAATCAATTAGTTTATTTTCTAACCATCTTAGAGAATGGTATGGCTTACATTTCCCAGAATTAACTGACAAAATTATTGAGGACAACATCATTTTAGCTGAATTAATTTCAATATTAGGCTCAAGGGAAAATTTCACTTATGAAAATATTGAAAAAGTATTTGAATTAAAAGATAATAAGATTAGAGAATTGGAAAAATACGCTTTAGAGTCAATGGGAGCTGATATTGATTTGAATATGATACAAAACTATGCGAATCAAATAATTTCTTTAGATGATTATCGCCAACAATTAGAGAACAATTTGGAGATATTAATGGAGGAAACAGCTCCAAACGTTAAATATATCATTGGTTCATTAATTGGAGCTAAATTAATGGCGAAAGCGGGGGGATTACAAAAGTTGGCTTATATGCCTGCCTCAAGAATTCAATTATTAGGAGCTGAGAAAGCATTATATCGGTTTCTAAAAACAGGCGAAAAGAGACCAAAACATGGATTAATATTTCAATGGAATCAAATTAGATCTGCTAAACCATATCATAGGGGAAAAATAGCACGTATGGTAGCTGGAAAAATTGGAGTTGCAGCAAAAGTAGATTTTTTCTCTGGTGAATTTATCGGAGATACACTGTTAAAAGAAATTGAAATAAAGATCAAACAAATTGGAGAAAAATATCCAAATCCTCCTAAAAATTTACAATCAGTAAAGAAATCTAAAGAAAAATTCAAAAAAAGAAAATAAGAGAAGAATCTTAAAATATGGTAAAAATAGATATTAGAAATCATCCTAAATTTAGCAATGTATTCATTTCTGGACTTCAAGAAAGATTAAAACTGTATACAAAGAATTTAGTTGAAGGAAATCGTGTGTATGGAGAGAAATTAATAAGTTATAAAGGTATAGAGTATAGAGAATGGGATCCGTTTAGAAGTAAACTCGCAGCGTTAATTTTAGAAAATCCCCTAACTAATTTTCTTTCAGATAATTTAACTTGCTTGTATTTAGGAGCATCTTCAGGTACAACTATATCTCACCTTTCAGATATCATACATGCAGGTATAATATATGGTGTAGAATTCGCAGAGAGAAGCATAAGACAACTGATACAAAATACTTCTAAAAGGGCTAACATTGTCCCTATATTTGCAGATGCTCGCGTACCAGAAGAATATGCTAAATATGTCTTTACTGATATAGATTTAATATATCAGGACGTTGCTCAACCCCAACAAGCTAAAATTGCTGTAGAAAATTGTAATTATTATTTAAAAGATGATGGAATATTAATAATTGCAATAAAATCTCAATCAATAAATAGTATCAAAAAGTCTCAAGATATTTATGTACAAGAGAAAAAAATACTAGAAAAAGCAGGATTTAATATAATTGAAAGTATAAATATTCATAAATATGCTGCTAATCATGTTGTATTAATAGTAAATAGAGCAATCAATTAATAAATTCAGTAATTTTCTTATTAAATACGTTTTCTCTCATAATTTTTTTTGTTGTATCCCAAGACTGCCTAGCAATTTTAGGTGGTTTTTTATATTTTTGTATATAATTTCTTAGAAAATTGATTGTTCTGATGTCAGATGGATACCCTGAACCAAAATTTCCATATATTTTATATGTTTCATTAATTAAAGTATCTCTTTGATCTTTAGCTATTATTGAACTTGCTGAGACTATAGGAAATAAATCATCTGCTTTATGTTTAGATATAATTTCTTTAGGTTTGTAATTTAATAAATTTCTAATAGAATTTCCAAATCTTAATTCATTAACATCAGCGGCATCGATATACACAATATCAGGCTTTAAATCATTAATAATTTCAGCCATTTTTAACTCTTCAAGTCTATTCAGAGTCATCCTTTTAATTTCTCTTTCATCTATCTCATTTGCACTGATCTTAACAATCTTATAAGAATTACATTTATTTTTTAAAATCTGAGCTAATTGAGATCTCTTCTTAAGAGATAATTTTTTTGAATCTCGAACTCCAATTTCTAATAATAAATTAAGATTTGATTCAAAAAAACATATGCCACATAGGATCATAGGACCTAAGACAGAGCCTTTTTGCATGAAATTCGAATTGAATTATATTCTACCAGCCTCGTCTATACCGCAAATTAAATCTTCATTTTGGTTATGATTCCTTAATGAGTTCAATAAACTCCTCTTCATCATCAACTTCTTCTAAATTCTTAATTTTAACAACAGGAACCTTTATGTTCTTATATGTTTTTGGGATTTTAACATCATTATTTGTTATAAAAAATGAAGTTTTATGGAACAAATCATTAAACAACTTCAAACATTCGAAATTCAATTTATTAAGTTTGTTTTGTTCTTCAAATATTCCTGAAAAGAGAGGATAAAATCCTTCCAGCTTTTCATTTTTTGATTCAGAAAATAATGATAATTTGAAAGGTATCGATCCTTTCTTATACCAATAAGAAGAGATTCCTATATCATTTACTATATCTTGAACATGAGATTCAAAATCACTCAGCTCAAATTCTTCTATTATTTCTTTTTCATCCTTTTCTTGTCTTATATTCCATTTGAAAATGTTAATTTTCTTGAATAGATCATTGTGTTCTAGAATTTTTATAATCTTTTCGGCTATTTTTTCAGAAGGATGCATACGTTCATTCTCATATGCGCATACAGTTCTCTTTGTAACCCCCAATTTTTCTGATAATTCTTTTCTTGAAATTATTTTTTTCTCTCTAAGCTTTTTCATTAATAAACCATCCAAAAATACTATCCCACCGCCTCTCTTTGCTAAAACATAAGGATAAATATCATTCGTAAGTATATTCTCAAATGTATTTAAGGTTATAAAAGGTAAACCCTCTCTTATATATATTGTATAATCTTCTAGTTTCTGATATCGATTTCTGATGCCAATTAATAATGGTTTTGATCTTAAGATTTGGGATAATGATTTAATATCGCTTATTAAATCTGGGTTTATATTATCAATATTAGGAAAAATTTTCACACTCACAATCATATCATCTTTTCTAAGTAGAAGATCAAAACAGAATTTTATTTTTTTGTTAATGAAATTTCCTAAAACTAATGTCTCACAGTTTGCTTTCTTTAAAAGATTATCAATTCTTTCAAGAATCTTATCAATCATTTAATCCATTTTAAAAAGGCACTATCTTATGAAAAATTAAGTATTTTCTTACTTTTATAATTTTATATTATTAGAATGTCGTTTATGGCATGATCTGTTAATTTTTTTTAAGATTTGAATCTCATTGACTTCTAATGTGAAATAGTATGTTCTTCAGTTTTCTCCTGTTAATTTGAATAAATCTGAGTCAGTTATAATACCTTTATATTCATCACGTTCTTTCACTAAAACTGCTGGATATTTTAAGAGTAAATCTGAGATATCCTTAACAGGCCAATTATTGTCTATTTCAGGGAAAGGTAATTCCTTGATAAGAGATACTTCGATATTAATAAGTTTGGCATCTTCTGTTATTACTTTTTGTATTGTTTTAGCTGTTATGCTCCCTATATTTTGTTTATTTTCAAGGATAGGGAGTTGTGAAATTCCATTAACATTCATTAGATCTACTGCCTCTCGAAGAGTAGATCTGCGATTTATAGAAATTATTTTATGAGTCATTATTTCTTTAGCAAATACTTTTGACTTCTCACCTATCATATATTTGTTCGCTAAATAGTCATAAATCTTCTTAACTTTAGAATAAGGAGGATCTATAGATTCGTTTTCTATCCTTGAAATTGTAGATTGAGGTATGTTCAATGCCTCCCCTAAATTCCTTTGACTTATTTTTAAATTTTTGCGTAAACGTTTAATTTCAATTAAAGATGGTAAATTTTTCATAATAATTTATTATATTATAATATAATATGCTTTTTATGCATATTTTAATGATAAAATATTTATTAGGATTATTAATTTTAAGATGACAATTAAATGCAGAAGTTGCATGTTTCATTTAATAATGATTTTAACAGATAAATAATTTAAAAATATAACCGAAAGAATTATTTATTTAATTAGGAAGTTGGTTATAATAAATGTTGAAAATTACTCGTGCTAACTTTTTACCAATTGAAAAAAGCGAATTCCCTGAACTGTGTGAAAGGAAGGGTATCGGACATCCTGATACTGTTTGTGATGCTGTTGCTGATGCATGTTCCATAGCTTTATGCAAATATTATCTTGAGAACTTCGATAGAGTTTATCATCATAATGTTGATAAGGCTGCTCTCGTTGGAGGTACTGCCAGACCAAAGTACGGTGGAGGTCAGATTATTCAACCACAGTACTTTTTAATTGTTGGGAGAGCTATAAATCAAATACTTAAAGAATGTGGAGATGGTACAAATAAACTCGAATATATACCTATTCCCACCATTTGTATAGAGACACAGCGAAAAGTACTTTCCGGTATATTTAGAAATCTTGATTTAAACAAAGATATTCAGTTTGATTATGCAGTTCGACCAGGATCAATAGATTTGACCGGAGTTTTTGATGAATCTCATCATAGTGAAGAAGTTCCGCTTGCTAATGATACTAGTTTTGGAGTAGGATATGCTCCTTATTCAGATGTGGAAAAGATAGCATTAGAAACAGAAAGATTGATCAATTCAAAAAAATTCAAAGATAGATGTAAAGCCTCAGGAGAAGATGTAAAGGTAATGGTTGAAAGAGTTGGAAATGAAGTTGGAATTACAGTTGCTGCAGCAATGATTAGTAAATACATCAATGATGCAAGTGAATACGTAAGTTATACAAATCAAATTAAAGAAGCTGTATTGGATTTAGCTGCAGATATTATCCCAGAGCGTAATGTATCGTGTCAAATAAATGTAGCAGATAATATTGAAAAAGGAATTATGTATTTGACTATTACTGGGACATCTGCTGAAGCTGGTGATGATGGAGAAGTAGGGAGAGGGAATAGATCAAATGGTCTCATAACTCCTTGTAGAACAATGAGTTTAGAGGCTGTTTGCGGAAAGAATCCTATTAATCATGTAGGCAAACTTTACAATATAACTTCAACAGAGATAGCTAGAGAAATTGTTAAACGAGGTCAAGGGGATATAATAGAAGCACACGTTAAATTATTATCTCAGATAGGTAGAAAAATTACAGATCCCTGGATTTCCTCAATTGAATTAATTGAAGCAGATAATACTAATTTTGAGTCTGTAAGAAAGATTGCTGAAGAAGTTTTTGAAGAAAAAATGAGCAAGGATAGTTTTCTGGATTTAAGAAAAAGACTTATAGCAGGCAAAGTTCAAGTATTTTAACAAATAGGTTTTGATAAACAAATTTTTATTTTTTTTCTCTTTTTGTATATATTAGATTTTAAGGATTAGTTTTTTATTTTTATTAATTATTTTCTTTAATTTCAAATGTGAATTAAATGAGTCTTGACAAGTGGCTTAATGGAAAAAAAGTTGCAAAAAAGAAAAAGAAAGAAATAAAAGATATAGTTATTAATCATAATGAAGATCAGGGCTTAATTGAACCAAAAAAGAATAATGTGAAGCCTGTTAAAAAACTTAAGAAATACACACTTCTATGTGTTAATAAAAAGTGTAAGTATAAAAAGACGCTTATGAAAAGTCAGATTTCTGAACATGATAAAATTTGTCCTAGATGTGGAAAAGAAATGAAAAAGGAATGAAATTGGATTCTTTGAAATTGGTACTTTTTTTTATTCTTTTGGTGATAGCGTCTTTAAATCAAATTCAGATTCGCAGTTAGGGCACGTATTTGGTTTTTTGCTATATTTAAGAATAAAATATATTATGAATCCTAAACCCAAAGTCAGAAGCACCATAAAACATAGCAGTTCATGATATTGATGTTCAAAATTCTTTCTTCTTAGAGTGACTTCCCGCTCACAAATCGAGCAAAAAACTGTTCTTTTTGCCTTTCTCATAAAAAACAACTAATAATAACTTTTAAAATCTATCATTTAAAACCTTTAAAACTAGGTTTTTCTTTGTCTTCTTTTGTTTTCTTATCTCTTGATGATAAAATATCCCATGTGCTAGATACGCCTAACTCTTTCAACTTTTTACGTTCTTCTTCTACTGACTCTTCTTCTTCATTATTTTCTTCACTCACGATACACACTTATTCAATGTGATTTATTTGTACTCTTAATATTAATAATTTTTATGTTGTTTTGTACTAATATTTATTGAGTAATATTTAATATTTCTTTTTTCTCAAATCAAATAATTTCTAATTAAAAATTTAAGTTCTTAATTTCTTAAATTTATTAAAAATTATTTTTTTTTCAAATACAAACTTTATTCGAGGGAAAAATATTGACAAATTGTTTTCATTGTGGTGAGGAAATTATTGGACAATCTTTCTACTGTAAAGAATGTGGTCAAAATTATTGTGTTTTTCATAAAGATCCAATAATACATGAATGTAATCTTGTCAAAGAAAATAATGAGATAAAAGTCTATCCTCAACCGTCAATATCTTATACTGAAAGGTTTATTCCTCCACAAGAACAAATAAGTTCACATCAATCTACTTCTGGTTTTTTACGTGGAACTACAGATGGTACTTATACATGGTATAGGGAAGAAATTCAGATTCCTGTAAATGCTTTTGATCCTGATTCAGGGATTAAGTTTAGAGGTATATTATTATCACATAAATCTGAATTTTTGCATTTATTAATTGGTTCCTCTCTAATTTTTTTGATTGGGTTGATTAATTTTTATAATCGACGATTGATTAATTTTGGATTTATGTGGGCTATTTTCATGTTAGCAGGTTTTTATATGACAGCTTTCTTATTTCATGAGTTTGGTCATAGACAAGTAGCAAAACATTTTGGATTTCAAACTAAATTCAGGCTTCTTACATATGGAATGATTCTTACAGCGTTTAGTATTGTGATTGGTTTGTCTACAATGGGTTCAGATTTTCCTGCACCCACATTAGCATTACCTGGTGCAGTTGTAGTTTTAGGCTTGGATAAAGTTAGCAGAGAAACAGGCTTATGCAAAGCGGCTGGACCTATGGTTAATCTCATATATGGGACTATTCTTCTAATTTTATCCATCTTTATATCCTTTTGGCCATTAAATTTATTTATTGCTAATGCTGCCAGCTTGAATTTTTTACTAGGAACATTTAATATGATCCCTGTAGGAATTTTAGATGGTCAAAATATTTTTAAATGGTCAAAGAAAGTGTATTTTGTCTTAATTATTTCTCTTCTAACATTATTAGCAGTAAATTATTTAATAATTTATGTTCCAGAGCTACAAACTTTGATTTATCCCCCTCATTCATAGAATATTTCTTTTTTCTTAAATTGAATATATAATTTTTTATATTACCACATATTAAAGATTAAATTTATATAAGTAATCAAATAAAAAATGATAAGCAAAAAAATATGAAGGATAATAATTTTACTATATTAAATTTTTGAATTGTTTTCAAAATTAATAATTCCCTTCAGAAAATATGGATAAACTCTTTTAGTGATATATAGTGACATATTGTGAATTTTGTGGTGATCAAATTGGTTATCTTCCATTTACGTGCAAATATTGTGGTGGAACTTTCTGTAAGAAGCATCGGTTACCAGAGAATCATGAATGTACTTTTGAGTTAAAGCATGTACCTGTTGTTCCCACTAGTTCAAGTGAAAACCAGCAACGATATCAAGATGTTGTATTACGAAAACCAACTTCGCGAGAGTATGGAGAAAAAAGTCCAAAGGCATTAAAAAAATATCTCAAAAAACAAGAAAAACAGAGTAAAAAAGCTATAAGAGGTTACCAAACCTATCAAAAACCATATGTTACTACTACTCAATATTTGGGGACTAAGATCTTATTTGGTATGATTTTCATATTCTCAATTATTGGATTATTCTTTTATGATATTCCCTATTATATTTATTTGAGCTTATATGGCCTTATTTATAAATATGCTTTCCATACAATATTTACAAGTCTTTTTATCAGTTCAGGAGACATTTTTGGGCTATTTTTTTTAATTATTATGATGTTTTTTCTTTATTTTATGGCAAGAAATATTGAACAAAGTTATGGTACTAAATTTTTGGTAAAATTATATATAATTAGCAGTTTGTTCTCAGCCTTATTCTATATTCTACTACGATTATCATTATCTTTTTATTTTCCAATAGAAGACTATGTAATATCTGTTGGCTTGGCGTGGGGGGGAATATTGGGGATACTATCGTACTCTATTTTTCCTGTTATGAATCGAGAAATTACTGCCTTAATGTATTTCCTTCCAATTAGAATGAAAGGACGGTCTTTTTTAATACTTATCATTTTAATTAGATTGATTCCTGGGTTACTATTTTCCATTTTTAGTCCAGTATATATGATTATTTATTTACCCGAATTAGGGGGGATTTTGGGAGCATATCTTATTTACAGATATCAATATGGAAAGAGTAAAAATCATTATTGATTATATATTTTAAAATTATAATTAAAAATGAATTTAAAATAGATAATTTTGGTAAGCTATAGCAATGCCTAAAAAGAAGCTTTCAAAAATCATAGAATTAAATGAGGATTTAATTGAAAATAACGTAAGATTAGCAGAAGAGAATAATAAATTATTGTTGGAGAATAATATTAAGTCAGTAGATTTTGTGGGAGCTATAGGGGCTGGTAAAACAGCTATTATCGAAAAAGTAGTTGAGAGAGTATCACATCTTTACAATATATTAGTAATAAATGGTGATGTAACTACTCGAATAGATGCGGATAGAATTGAGAAATATGGAGTAAAAACTATTCAAATAAATACTGGGAGAGAATGTGCACTAAATTCTTACCATATTTCTCAAGTTTTAAAAACTTCCAATTTAAATGAAATTGACATTCTCTTTATAGAAAATGTAGGAAATTTAATTTGTCCATCAGATTTTATACTAGGCGCTGAGAAAAGAGTAGTAATAGTATCGATAACAGAAGGACCATGGGTAATCCGTAAACATCCAATGCTTTTTAAATATTCAGATATAGCAGTTATTAATAAAATAGACTTAAAAGACGTAATCAATATTAATATAGATGAAATGGTGAAGGATGCCATAAAAATCAATCCAAATCTTCAAATTATCAAAACTAGTGCTCAAACTGGAGAAGGTATCTCAGAACTTATTAATGCTATGAAATTTTAATATCTTTATAAACTAATAATTATTAAAGAACGAAATAATTATATCATATTTGAACTAAAAAAAAAAGCGGATTTATTATGTCATTACGACAATATAATACTGAATTACAGACTTTAATCGATAAAATAGTAAAGGTATACCTTGAAAAAGATAAATTTTTTGTTGGTCAATTAAAAGGGATTTCAGATGATTCAAATCTTATACTTGTGAATGCGAAAAATGAAAAGAATAAAACATTTCCAAAATTGTTTATTAGAAAAAATTTTTATAATTTTGTATCTTTAGAAGAGGAACCATTTCCTATGCAAGCTTTGGCTGATCGGATAGCAACAATATTTTCAAAAGGACATGTAAGCTATATTGAAGATCAAAATATTATTTCTATATTGAGTGGTAAAATTATTGTTGATGAAGAGGGTGTGAGAGGAGAAGGCCCTTCAGCAGATAGAGTTAGAAAAATTTTTGAGCAATTTAAGGTAGATCTTGAAGGAGAATAATTTTTTTATCTTTTTATTTTAGATATTCATTTTACGTCAAACACTTCAAGCAAATTCTTTATTTCTAAATCATTGATAATATTTTTCATTATTGCCTTTCCAATAGGTGTAACTTTTATTATTCCTAAATCGTCAAATTTTCTTAAATAATCATTGTTAATTAAAGATTTAATATCAGTTTCCCATAATTCAGAAAATATTTCTTTTAAATCCTCAATTTTAATATTTTCATCGATTTCTTTACTTAAAGCAATTATTAAAGCTAAAATACCATATTGAGATGGAGTAATATTATCATCTTTACCCTCAGAAGTCACAATAAAAAATTTTTGTTCTATAAAAGTTGTTTTTATAAGTTCAAAACCTATATTTTTTAAAATTAAATAAACATCACTCATAACCTTTTCAAAATTGAAATCTTTAGATAAGGTCCTAAGATCTTGTTCCCTAATTACTCTTTGAGGATTTGTTAAAACTTTTTTTATTATATTTTTTATTATTTCATTTATTTTATTATCCTTATCTGACAATAAATTCAGCTCTCTAATATTGTTTTAATTCTTAAATTTTTAATTTCTTTTTTCAAATCTAAATTTGTAATAATAAAGATTAAATAAAATTTTGAAAGAGAATCATCAGTTTCAAAAATTGGCAAGATTTTTCTGATTGTTCGATAAATAGAACCTGCTTTATTATATTTGCTTAAAATTGATACATTCGAAAATATGATATTTTCTTTTTTGAAATAAAGGTTAATTGAAATGTAGAATATAATTATGAAAAAGATTTTCTCAGGAGTTGTCAAATTTTCAAAATTAATGTGCTCCTTATCATTTCTAACAAATTCTATATCAATGAAGAAATTCAAAAGGACATTATTTACTAGAATTCTAAAATGAGAATTCAGATTAACTTCAGGTAAAAATTTATTAGTTAAAAATTGAATTCCACTAAGTATATCCTCCAATTTTTTAAATTGGTCAAAATACCCGTTAAGATCGTTTTCATTTATATCAATAATAATTTCTGGTTCAAGATTTTTGATCTCTTCATCAAACGTTATTAATTTTTGTGTGATTAGACTCAAGTCAAAAGGATTCTGAGGTTCATAGATATATCTAGGAATTGAGATTTTATTTAATTCATAATTAACTTTTTCTATTTTTTCTTCTATGTCGTTTGGAGAATTTAGTAGTTCTAAGCTAATAGAATCTATATTATGAAATTCTGTATCAATATCACCTTTTATTCTATTTTTAAGTTCAGATTGAAGTCTAATCATTTTTTTTTCATCCATTTCTATTAATTTTAACAGTTTCTGATAATCTTTTTTATATGATTCAAATATTGGAGTTATTTCTTCCAATTTTAATTGAGTGATATTAATTTTGGATTTTATTTTATTAATTGCTAACTGCTTTTCTTTTGCCTCCTTTTGAAGATTTTTTATCTTTTCGGAGTTTGGTAGAGTATTGTTAGATTCTGCAGAACTCCTTTTTATGTCTTTTTTTGATCCTAAGAAATCTTCTGACATTTGTAAGGTGATTATATTGATTTGATTAAAGCATTCTTTTTTTTGTTTTGTTAATTCCTGAATTTCTGAATTATATTCATGTAATACTTTTTCGATCTGATCAATTTGATTTTTCCATTTTAAATAGTCTTCTTCCAAAAATTCTAATTTCCCTTTATTTGAGTTTATAGATGCATTTAATTTTTCCAATAAATCATTGCTAGCAAGTAATTCACTTGTTTTTTTGTATTGTTTTGATATTTCTAATTCTCTTAATAAAGATTCTTTTATTTTAATAAGCTTATTGTATTTAAGAATAAAATTAATATCTTGTATAATATCGTTGAATTGAGAAGATATATTTATATTCTTAGAGAATCTTACGCTGTAATCGTGAATGACGTCTAAAATTTTTATAGATTTATTTAACTCTTTAAATTCGCATTTTTCTTTATCTAATAATGCTATAAATTTTTCAATAGGGATTGCTTTAAGATTTTCGCATATTTTAAAAAATAATTGATCTTTATATTTTTTTAAAAGAAATTTTTTGATTTTTCCATTAATTAATGTGAATCTATCTTGAATTGGTATATTATTTGATCCAATGAATACTTGTAAGCTGTTTTTAGAAATATTTAATACCTTTTTCTTTTATTAATTTTCAAAATGATCTTCATATTCTTTATATTCTTCTTCTTTTCTCTTTTTTCTTGCTCTGATTAAATCAATAGGATCTTGCTCTTCATCCTTTTGAATCATATATTTTTCTTCAAAACTTTTTTCAAATTGAGACTTGAATTTTTTGATTTTCTCGGAAATTTCTTCACTAAGTTCAATTTCCTTTTTTTCTTTACTTTCAGTAATACTAATATTTAGTTTTTCTCTATTTTTTCTCCTTCTGAGTCTCTCAAATTCTTTATCAGATAATTTCAAATAATTCTCGTATGAATCTTTTTGTTCTTCTTGTTTTTGTTTTAGCTTTTCTATTTCTTTCTTTTCTTTTGCTCTTTTAATAATTTCTGTTTTAACTTTTAACTCTTGTTGGGTTAGTTTATTCTCAACTATTTTTAGAAAATCATTAAATGTTAAATTAGAATTCTTCTCAAAATATTCTTTGTAATCTTCTATTAGTTTTGGGTCAGTTCCATTACTTATTTTACTTAACTCTACATTTAATTTTATCTTTTGGATATTTTGATAAAAAACTTGTACTCTTTTCACTACTTTTAGAAAAAGTGAATTAAATTTTAAAGAATCTAAAAGTAGGATCCAATGTGTTATATCAATCGAAGGAATAAATGATACAAAATTTATGATTTTACTGATTTTTTTTTCCTCAATTAGAGACAATCCTAACTTTTTTATTGTTTCTTCATTAATTTTTAGTTTTTTTAATCTATCTTTAAAATTTTCTTTATATTTGGCAATTAAGCGGTCTTGAAAATCTAGAAACCTATTAAGATTTGATTTTGAAACTTTATTCAAGTTAACATTTACTTTTTTCAATAATTTTTCTATTAGTTTTATTTGAGAAAGATATTCATTATTTAGTTTAAATTCATGTTTTACGATTTGTATATTTTTTTCGAGTTCTTTAAAAGTTTCAGTTAATTTATTCAAATTTAATTGTAATTCTTCTATTGGTGTTGTTAAATTCTTAATTTTTTCCAGATCAAATAATTGTCCTTTTATCATTTTATGCAATAAATTAATTTCAATTGATTATATTTCAGGGGGGCTTGTTATCCTTTTATCATTATCATCATGACTATCTGCATGAGTTATATTCTGTTCTATGTTGCTTAAAATATCTTGTCGATCAACATGAATAGCTGTTCCACCAACTAATTTTAAGGATTCATAAAATAAATTATAAGTTAAAGTCCCTGTATTAATTGATTTTAATAAAGCAACTCTAGTACCTCTTTCAATATCAGAACCAGAGTATCCATGTGTTAATTCTATAAGACCTTTAATTTTACTTTTTTTGTTGATTTCTTTCCACAAAATACTACTATTGAATTCTGATATTTTTCTTCCTAATTTAATTTCTAATTCTTTTTCTATTACCTGAATTTGTTTATATTCCTTATTAAGATTTGAAAAAATTGAGTCATCAATACCAATCTTTGCTTCTTTTATTTTATTGATAAATGATTCGATTATTTGTTTTCTTAAATAATAATTAGGAAAGTCAAATTTAAAATGAAATGTAAATCGTCTCCAAATTGCCGAATCTAATTGATGCTGATGGTTTGTAGCTCCAAATATTGCCAAAGGGACTCCCTCATAATTTACTCTATCAATAACTTGTAAAAATGAAATTACTGCTCTTTTTATTTCTCCAACTTCATGTATATTGGATCTTTCAGAGCCAATTGCATCAATTTCATCAAAGAATAATATAAAGGCACCTTTTTCTTTAGAGATATCAGCAGCTAACTCAACTACGCCACGTATATTTTTAATTGTATCTCCTAATAGAGGTGAAACTAGCCTATCAGACTCTACTACACATATTGGTACGTTATATTTTTTAGCGAACCCCCTAGTCAAAGAAGTTTTTCCTGTACCAGGGGGACCGTATAAAAGAACAGTTAAATTAGGGGTTAGTTTTGTATTTTTCAATTGTTCTGCAAATTCATCATACTTGATTAAAGCTTTAAAGAAATCGTCCAAAATTTCTTTTACAACTTCATTTCCTAATATATCATCAACAGTTTCTTTTATATCTGAAGAAAAGTATACTGCTCCATATTTACCTAATCGTTCTTTTATTACATCATCTTTAAAAATAATTTTTTCTTCATTTTGGATATTTGAATCTGTTATTTTTTCTCAACTCCTCCTATTATATTAATTATTTTATATTTTTTCAAATTGTTCACAATAATTAGCTATTTCAATAATAAAATCTTTGAGATTATCAATTTGAGATCCAATAAAATTAAAAATTTCTTTACGATATTGAATTGAATCCCTTATTTTCATTTTATCTAAACCTAAATAATTTGGAAAACATATGAGTTTCATTAAATACGGTAAGACTTTTTCATTAGTTTGTAGATCTTTGAAAATAGCATAGAATATATTTTCATCAGACAATTTCCACTTTAAAATACCCATATAAATTAAAAAGGCAAAATTCATTGATATCCAATTAACTAATTCTTTTGATAGGAAACCTCTTCTTTGAGATGTGTAGGCTAAATAATATAGTAAAAGAGTTTCGTTACTGAACTGGGGTAAAAATCGAATGATTCCATCTAATTGTTTGGTTTCTCTTAAAAAATTATTTTCCAATAAAATATCCACGAAATCTTCTTGTGGGCCTAAAAAAATTCCATCAATTAACCGTAAACCAATACGTTCAACAATTCTTTCTATTGCTTCTTCTTCAGCATTAGCAATTGAATCTATATAAGGTAAAAAAACATCATTTTTTAAAATCATTGGAATTTCATAATTTTCTCTCTCAGGAAATAGTCCAAAATTAGGATCTAAATTGAATAACGATGTTATATTATTAATGATTTGATAAACTTTAGGGGATATACCAGGGATTTCAAAATAATCTGGTTTTTCTAATGTCTCTCGGTAGTAAGTATGTGGTTTTAATAGATGGCGCTGGCATTCATAAAAATTTGGTGTGTGTTCTAATAATTTTTCATAAATTATTTTAAGATTTGCCCCCCTTGGAAATAATCTATCTTCACTGAATTTAACTAAACGATATAAATATGTATTATCTAAATTTATTTCATCTGGATTAGTAATATGACGTAAAATATTCAACGCATCAATAGATTCGTACAGGAAATCCAAAATATAATCTTTAATATCTATTATTGGAATTTCTCCACGATACTTAAGAATAAAATCCTTAATTATTTCATATATATTTGATCTATACATTGCGGAGAATTCTGAAAGAGCTCTAACTTTTCGAATATTCCTTTTTTCCTCCTCTTGACGAATTTTATCTAAAATTTCAGTATCTAATAAAAGATCAGCATCCAAATCAATTATTATTCTTCTTGTTTCTCTTAGAATTGGACGCATATGGCTTAAAAAAGTTAAGTATCTCGGTAATATATCAGTCCATTTTTCTCTAACCTTTCCTGATTTAATAATTCTCGAAGATCTCTTCTTATAACTCATATTTTTCACAATTTTTAAATAAATTATTCTTCATCATACCCTACTAAAATTTCAGTAAATATATTAGAGATTTCTACAAAAATGGGAATTTCTACACGGCATAGATTTCCAAGTATCCATCTATTTACATCTTTTAATAAAAATTTTATTTGATTATGGATTTTTTTATTGATTTCAGAATCAATTATTTTTGAAAGCCATAACCCACCACCTAATCTATAAGCAACAATTTTGATTAAGGGTTCAAATAATGGTTCAATAACTTGTCTCATCATCCAAGACTTAGGTATAACACTCATAGTTTTACCATTAAAATTTGGATCATTTAAAATAGGATTTGTTTCATCCAAAGACAATTTTGGCATGAAACTAAGTAGTAAAATTAAAGCAAAAATAGCTGAGATTCCATTGATAGTATAAGAACCACCTATCTTTTCGATATTATCTCTATTTGTAGCTATATTTGCTAAAAACATGCATATAAATACATTTCTGTCAAAGGCATCAGATACATATGCATAACCCAATTCTTCATCAATAATAAGATATTTTTCTTGGAGAATCTCTATAATATCATCTGGAAAAGTATAAAATATGTATTTCTTTTCTTCACTTCTTCTTAAATCCTTCTCAACAATAAGCTCCTTGGATATCAAATTAAACATATTTATGAGTTCTTCTAGTTGTTTTTTTATATAATGCCGTGGTTTATTAGGATCTCCAAACATAGCAAAAAATTGGTGATCGACTATATGAAAATCATTCCTCTTACTAAAAGCTTCAACCATTCTATCTATTATTGGACCTTGAGCTCCTGATGCGATAGCTTTTGCTTTAGAAGTTACAAATCCATTTAATAACTCATTTATAATAAAATCCTGTTCATGAGTTCTTGATTTTAATATTTTCTTAAATGCTTCAGCGAAATTCTTTGTATTGGGGAAAAAAGCATCTTGAATTTTTTCATTTATTGATTTCAAGAAAATATCCCCGTTATTTTTTGGAAAATGAAGTTTCATATTATTCAATCTTTGTATTAGCGCTTCTTTAGCTCCTGGAATGCTTTCTACATCTCTATTTTGCAATTGAGTGACTGCAATTTCAAGTCCATTCTCAAAATCAGTCAATAAACCTTTCCAAGTTGAGGTTTGAGTTTCCATCGTTATATCACATTCTAAAAATTAATAATTATTATATGATTTCCCAATTTAACTCCTTGGCTATAGTTCTTAATGCTCTAATTAATATTTTTATTTGTTTATAATCATATATATTAGGAGAGGATATACCTCTTTGAGCTTTCCAACCCATCTGAGTACCATTACCCATTTCTTTCTTTCCATACTTTAAGATGATACTCAAATCCCTAACCCACCAATAAAAACGTAACCATTTTTTATTTGGATTATCTTTAGAGTATATTATAACTAGTGCTTTCCATTCTCCCATTAACCATTTTATTGTTATTCCACTTACTGGGAGGTAAAAATTTATTGGAAAATTTCCATGGAACCTTAAATCAAGATCAGATGGTAACAGATTGAAGATCGGTTGATTATAACCTTCTAAAATGACAATTTCTCCACAATGTTGACATTCATAATGAGATTTCATTTTATCCATTTTCTTGTTGCATTTTGGGCATGTTCTATTCTCAATAATTCGATATTTAATTATTTCTAAATTCTTTTCTTGTTCTAATTCTTCTTGTGTCTTTTGATCTTGTTTTCCGAATTTTCCAGACCATGTCCAAGTATCATCAAAAGATTCACTGATTCTTTCTAAGGCTTTAATACAATTATAAAGTACATATTTATCATAAATTTTAAACATGCCTGCATGTTGGTAACTTTTCCACCAAGATAATCTGACATATTTCTCTTCTTTTAAATAAGGACTATGACAAACTAATGCAGCGAACATACGAGTTTCAGTTTTATTTATTACAATTCCCTTTTCACATATCTCATATTGCTTATTTAAACTAGCATTTTTATGAAAATATTCACCTTCTTGAAAAATTCCGCTTTCAATTTGATTTTCCTCTACTAATTTCATATCTTTTTCTTTTTCTTTTACTATTTTCTTACATTGAGGACACTGGTAAATACCGGCTACTAAAAGCTCCATTTCAATATCACAAGCGGGACATTTCATCCTTAATCTTCACTACTAGTTATTATTAACCGTTCATAATCTAGATTTAATATTTTCAATTCTTTTTTTGTTAATTTTGAAATCTTATTATTGATTTGAACTAATTCTTCCCTTAATTTGAAAAGAGTTTTTTGTATTTGTTCAATAATATTATCTTCATTAAAGGACACTTTTTCAATAAAATCAAGATAAGAATGTTTTCTTTCTTTTCCAGAATATAACTGTGTTAAAACCTTTAAATTCTTCTCAATTTGAATTAGATCATACCTTAATTTTAATAAAACTAAAAGTTTTAAACTCCATTGTTGAAAAATATCATTATCTCTATCTACTTTGCTAAAATCAAATTTATCATTTAACTTTACCTTATCTTCTTTAAGAGATTTAATAATATCTTCATTCTTTTCAATAATATTGTTAATTTTATCTAATATTGATTTTGAATTTAGGATCGGCTCATAAATTTCAACAAATTCATTAATTTTTTCCAAAATCTCTTTTAATCTTTGATTAAAACCTTCAATTGTAATTTCGATTTTTATAGTTTGATATATATTTCCATATTGATCTAATATATTATATAAGTCATCAGATAAAGCATAATCATGTTCTCCTATCTCAAAAATAAATGAATGAATTACATTACTTTTTTCACATCTTACTCCTTTTAATCTTGTCAACGCCAAATTAAAATTTCTTCTTGTAAGAAATTTAAATTTTTTATTGATTATTAGATAAAGTATATCATCTGGAACAGATATCATGTCTTTCTCAATTGTAATAGTTTCATCTCCTAACTTGATTATAAAATCATCTTCTTTTTGTTCAAACTCTCGTATACTCCTAATATTTTTCATTAATCCTAAATCAATATAAATTTCAATAAATTCCTTATTCCAAAAGTTAATTATGTTATTCTTATAAATTTCATCTAGAATTAGAACCCTTTCATAAGATTCTATGAGGTTTTGATCGCTTAAATCTTTAAAAAGGTCATTTCTAATGATATACATGAATAAAATTACATACCGTAAATCCGAATTATCCAAAACATTATTAATTAAATTTTTATCATATTCTAATGTTAAATTTTGATGCTGCAAACCTAAAATCCACTCTTTATTTTTTAAGACATAAAAACAATTGAGTTAAAAAGAGTGTGGAGAATAATTAATCATTACTAAAAAATTTTATGAAATTCTTCAAAAAAGTTCTAACTTAAAGCAAAAATATTTTAGGTTTACTTTTTTTATACTAAATGATTCAATTATAATTTTTTTATAGTTTATGTGATTTAGGTGGGTAGAAGAAAACGTAAACAAGTAGTTCCCAAACGTGTAAAGAAAGTACCTAAAATCTTTACATGCCCAGAATGTGGAGAGAAAAGTGTTAAAGTCACGGATCTTAAAAAGAAAGCTGCATTTGCAACTGTTAAATGTGGAAATTGTGGTTTAACAAAAGAAGTATTAGTAAATTCTATTTCAGAACCAGTAGATGCATTTGGAGATTTTATTGATGTATATTATGCGGACCAAGAACTTCAAAGGTTAGAGAAGAGGATTAAGAGATTAAAAAAACAAAATGAATGGGGTGAACTTGCTTTATCTTATTCAATTTTATCAGATCTTTGTAAAACAAAAGCCGCGTTGTTATTAGAAGACGATGATGTTAATTTAGACGACGTAAATGATTGGAAAATTAAATCTGAGGAATATAAAAGATTGGAAAAAGATGCCTTATTAAAGCTCGATGCGGATGAATTGGAGCGTGGAGTAAGAACAGATGAAGAATCTTTATTTGCTGAAAATGAAGCTAAAATTAAAAAAGAACGTAAAATTGAAGATATATTTGATGATCCAGGTTTTTTAGAGTTTTGAAGATTTGATTAAGGAATTAAACAAAATTTTGGATGAATAAGGTTAAATTACTAACTATTTCTTTAAAATTAGAAAATAAATTTGTTAATTTAATATCTTAAATTTAATCTTATTGAGATTGAGTTTTTCTTTTAGCAAAAAGCTGTTTTAACTCACCCATTATAGCTCCTCTTAATGATACAGGGCTTGCAGGGCGACTTGGTTGGGGACCTCCAGGCGGACCTCCAGGTGGACCTCCAGGCGGACCTCCAGGTGGACCTCCAGGCGGACCTCCAGGTGGGCCTCCAGGTGGAGGTGGCGGTGGACCTCCAAGTGGACCTCCAGGTACACTTGTAGTAGGTGAAACTGCTCCTGATCTACTTTTAAAAGCATTATAATCTCTATTCAGGTTGTTTAATTGGTTTTCTAGTGTAGTAACTTTCGAACTAACTGTTTGTATGCTTTGATCTACTAAATCAGGGATTTTTAAGACAATAGTCATTATTTTTTCTACGATGTCACCGAAAGCATTAAGCTTTTCCTCAAGTGGGGCTTTACGGGTTTCTTGAAGAAAGTTTGCGAATTCTTCTGCCATAAGAATCTTCTTATATAGTTGTTTAAAATTCTAAATTAATTATACTAATAATTATATAGTTTTTTATTTAATAAATTTAAGTTTGAATCTAACGACATTAAATTGAAAAATATTATAATGAAAAATATTAAAAGTTTTTTAACTCAATTCTTCAATTTTATCTTTTAATTTGAGCCATAAACTATTAATTTCATGTTTTACTTCAAGAAATTGCTTAATTTTTTTCAATAAGATATCTCGAGCTCTATCGAAATTTCTTTGTACATCATTTAATTCTTGGTCAAGAATGTTTAATTTATCCCCATCTATTAATTTATTTTTAGCTTTTTCAACGTCTAAGGCTTTTTTTATAACAATAGTTCTATTATTTGCAACATCAGTTAGGGCATTAATAAATTCTTCTTTTTTTTCAACTAAATATTCTTTCTGAACTGCTAAATCTTTAATAGCGTTTAAGTAATTATTATTCGCTTTAATATAATTATCATTTTTTTGAATTATCTCTTTATATAAATTGACTTCTTCATCTTTAATATTGGATCTATGTTCTCGTGCTAATGTTTGCATTTGTTTCAAGACATCTCTAAAGGTCCGATTAAGCATATCTCGAATTACATTAACCTTTGATAAATTTTCAGCGTATTTTTTTTGAGAACTAATTAGATTGTTCTGAGCCTTAGCTATTTTTCGTAATTGGGAAACTAATTCTTTTTCCATCTTAGAAAGTTCTAATTCATCTTCATGAGTTATAATTGGACTCATTTGAGATCATTATTTTTGAGATTATTTAAGTAAATTAAGATATTTCTTAAAAGAATTACTTATTTTAATTAATATAATGTTTTTTGTATTTAAGTCTATAGTGAATAAGATGCTGTTAATATATTGTTTTTGTAGTTTGCTTTGATAATTTTTGCCCTAATAGTTCTATTAATTAAATATTCAGGATTTTTAATTGATTTATTCAAAATTATTTTTATACCAAAATTATCGTTAATTTTACCTATAAATTCGTTGTCCCAACGACTTTTCGAGATTACCTTTAACTCAATAAAATCATTTCTTTTTAAATTTAATTGCATTACAATTTTACGCTTATGAATATTGAAATCATGAGGTCCAAGTTTTAACTTTAAATCATATTCTTTTTCTAACAATGTTAATTGTTTATAAAAATAATTCCAGCTTTTTGGTCTAATTTTTTTTAATTTTCTACCAGTTTTATAGATTAAATATTTTTGGATTCCTATTTGTAATTTCTTCTCAGAAAATCCTTGGTTTCTTAATTTGATTACAAATCTAATTATTTCTTCAATATCTTCATCATTCTCTCCTGGAAACCATACAGGAGCAATTAATAAATCAATTTCAGTATTTAATAAATATAATATATTATCTATAAGTCCTTCGATATCAAAATCCTTACTTCCGCTTAAATAATTTAATTTTGCTTTATTCAGTGAGTTTAAACTTATATTTATTCTTGAAAGATTTACTTGATTTAATTCATTAATAATACTTTCAGATAATAATAGTCCATTTGTTTGCATTGAAATAATTTCAATCCCTTGAATTTCCCAAAGCTTTTTAATTAGTTCAGGTAGTTTAGGATAAAGTAGAATTTCACCATAAGGCGCTATATGGACTTCAATTCCATATTTACCTTTTTTTTCAATTATTTTTTTAACATTTTCTATTAAATAATCTAAATCTATTATAAAATTAGTTTTATAGTCTCCTGCCTTAACAAAACAATATTTACATTTTAAATTGCACAGAGTTAAGGGTTTTAATTCAATAATATTTGTCCCCCGATCTACTATTCCTAAAAAGTCTATACCATATAAGGGAATCTCTGAATTCTTATCCACATAAATTATTTCCATAATTCACATTTTAACTTAGTTTATATTGTAATATTCCGACTATTGATCCTAAATCTACTAATTGTTCTCCAGTAATATTTTCTGTGCTCATAATATTTACATTTCCACCAGTATTTTCAACTTTATTTATAATATCTTCAATTTTTAATTTATGTTCTTTTGAAGTTCCTCTAATTAACACATCGGCAATCAATAATTGTTTTATTGCCCCTTTATTTGCAGCATTGGATACTTCATCAAGACCTATAACAATAAGTTCTGCATCATCTACAAATTTTCTTAATACATTTTCAATTAATTCTGATTCTTCTAATATTTTGATTTGCTTTTTTAGTTTAACTAATTTATTGGATTTTAAAGTTTCTCTAATAGCACTTTCTGTTCCTGAACTTGCATTACATGCTTCTATATTTAAGATAATATTAGAATTAACTTTTTTCCTTAAAAATTCTATGAATTTGTCTTTAACATTTCCAGGTCCGCAAACTACAATTAAATTTAACGTCATATTATTTGAATTTTCAACTACAACTTTTTGTATATCATCAAAAAATTCAGATAATGCTTTATTTCGATAAGTTTGTTCATATCTTTTTCCAGGAATGTTTTTTCTAATAGTAGCAATCCTATTATAACTGAAATTAGTAATTAAACCTATTGTTGCTAAACCTGTTTCAATTGCGATAATTAGTAATAAGAAATTAGAGTTAAATTTTGAAGTTTCCTTTAATCGTTTTATTTCATGATTTAACCAGTTTTCTTTAATTATTGTTAATTTTTGGGAGATTTCTATATTAAATGTATGATATGTACCAAAACTGACAAAATCTTCAGGACCTTCCAAAATTTTTCCTTTTATTCTTAACCGATTTGAAAATTCATGAAAAGAAACATCTTCTACTTTTAACGTTAACTTCATAGTTTTTCGTTCTCCTTTACTACCTTCTCTGATTATAACTCGCCTTTGAGTTATAGCGGAAACTATGTCATTTTTATTAATAACATTATAAAGATTCCATAAATCATTGAGATTTTCTGTTTTAACTGTGATTTCTTTCTTTTTTTTATCAAATTCAAGAATTTTCAAATCAAAAATCCAATAAATAATTTAATTCTATAGTTTATAATAATATAAAGTATAAGAAAAGCTTAATTTACTAAGAAGTAAATACAAGTTCAATAATTATGAATAAAATAAAAAAAGATAAAAAATATCGGTAAAATAATAAAAATATTCTACTACTTCTCTCCTAGAGCTTCTTTAACTTTTTCTAGCTCTTCCATACGTTTCTTTTTTTCTTCTTCTCTCCTCTTTAACTCTTGTTCATCGACTTTTTGAAGTGTAACACCTTTTTTAATTTCTTCTTGCAGTTCTTTATCTACTGGAGCCATTTTTAATTGACACCTTTTGTATTAAATTCATTAATAATAATTAAATTGATATTTACAAATATTATAAAAGAATTTATTTTTAAGTTTTAGTAGTTAAATAAGTTTTAATCAATATTGAGTTCCATTAAATAAGCACTTTCTCCAGATTGATAATATTCTTTTAAGATTGTTGGATTTCTTTTAAAATAAAATTTTTCATACAAACTAATTGCTATAGAATTACTTAATTGAACATTTAATACAATTTTTTTGATATAATTTAATTTTTTTATTTGTTCTATAGTTTGTTGCAGAAGGTATGAACCATATCCTTTATTTTGGAATTTAAGATCTATAAGGAAATTAACAATATTAACAGTATCATTTCGAACTTTTATAACAATGATAAAACCAATAATTCTTTTTCTTACTTTGTTAAGTTCTAATTTTAAAAAGAGCAGATTTGTTTTTATTAATTTTTTAATTAAGTTTTTCGAAAACGCATCTTCTTTAAATATTTTTTGTTCAAGGTTCACTATGTCATTTAAATCTCGAGATTTTACCTGTTTAATTTCCATTAAAATCGTATTCTTCTTTAAATAATTTAATAGGAGTCTTTTCTGTGATATGTTGGTGCTTTAAAACTCTAAAAGGCGTCATCTCTACAATAAAACCTGCTAATTTGGTATTTTCTAATACAGATAAGAATTGGTTTTTTATTGAGATATAGAAAGGAAGTTTAATAGTATTAATATCATAAAAGATCAATCTCTCATTTATTTTTAATTTATGCTTTAGAGTTTTATAAAAACTATCCAATTCATCAGGATCACCTTCAATTTGGCCGTATAATAAAAGTCCTTCTTCAGTAATTACTTCATAAGGTAATTTAATAATTTTAGCTCTCCTAATATATCTATTTCTCAATTGATAATAATCCTTAGCTCTGATAGAACAAAAGTGCATCAATAGAGATACTTTATGTCCTATATTTCTAATTAAAGCAAGTCCAGCTTCCCAACTATCGACAACTGAAGCGACAGTTCCTTTTTTTAATTGGAAACCTCGATCCTTTAGTGATTTACTATTAGGGAAGCAATACTCGAATTCATTTAAATTAACAAAATCCACTCCTAAAGCATCTAAATAAAGGATTAATTGCTCGATCTCTTTTATCTTCTCTTTTACTGGAATAACAGGTACTTCTACTCCTACCTTCATTCGTTTATTTAAAGCTTTCTCTATATTAAGCCAATTTTCTTTAGAAGGATGAAATCGTATCTCATCTAAGCCAGCTTTAGATAATTTTTCAGCCTTAACTTCATCAAAATCGATACCATTCGAATATAGGTGAATATGGAACTTTTTTCCTTTTTTTAATTTAATATATTTAATAATGTCAAGTGTTTTTTCCAAGTTTGACTCTAATAGGGGTTCTCCACCGGTTATGGATATACCTTTTGCTTCAATTTTTTTAATCTCTTCAATTATATCTTCTTTAGAGTTAATTTTTATCTCATTTGCATAAGTGTATTCTTTTCCTTTTCTTTCCTCTGAAATAGGACAATACCAAGAACAATGATCAGGGTTTTGACAAATCCCATTTAAGAATAATACAACTTTAGCTCCTTTCAAGCAGTATTTACATCCTTTTGGGATTCCCCTTCCCTTGATATAATAGGTTTCTTCTTCTGATTTTACTATTTTAGAGCGACTCATTTTTTATATAATTTTTTTCGTACAATTGATTTCAAATTAGCTAATCTTTTTAAAACCTCTTCAGTTGTTTCATTTATTTGAAGCTTTCTTTTTAAGAATACTCCTGTTCTTCCATATTTTTCTCTTTTCAATAAAATTTTTTTTCGTTCATTTATAGTTTTGATACTAATTCCAACTTCTTTTGCTACTAAAGCTTCGTTATCTATGATTGATATCTCCTCATGTCCATGGAGGGTTGGTTTTATTAATACTAATTTTTTGTTAATACCTGAAACTCTAACATTTTTTATCAATTGATCTAATCTTATTTTTCCCCCAAAATTATAAAACTCTAAGTTATTTTGCTCTAATTTTGTTAATGGTACGGTTATTGTTTCTAATTCGCTTAAATAAATATAAAGTTTTATTGGGTCTCTAGGCGTAGCCATTATTATTTCTCTAAAATAGTTATTAAAACCATTTTTATGTAAAATATATTCAATCTGAAATGAAGGAATAATATTAGTAAATACTAGATCGATATCACTACCTTCATGTGTATCACCACGAGCAACACTTCCATGAATAATAGGATTAAGTCCTTCTTTATCAAACATTAGTAATAATTTCTTCGCAATATTTCTTTTCTCAAATAAAATATGCCAATCTTCATCTGAATAGATAACGTTTCTAAAATGATTTCTTAATATTTTTTTCATTTTCAAAAAAAATTTTTAGAATGGTAATTCATTTTCAATGATATCTATTATCATACCTAATACAACAGTTTCATAATATTTACATGAATTTTTCGCTTTTTCTAATTTTATAACCTTCAATTTATCATGGAAATATTCTTTAAATTCATTCAAATAACGATTTAAATTATGATTTCTTATAAAGTTGATATTTTTTCCACAAAAAATAATGTAAAAAGGTTTACTATTTATGGATAAATTAATTAAATTATGAAATTTCTTTATACTCCTTGAATCAAATTTTGGATTGATTAGAGTAATCCCCATGTTATTAGAATCTGAAAATATTATATTAAATGGTAATTTGAATTTTAAAAAGCTTATTATGAAATAATTTGTATTTATAATAAGTTTTTTTATTTTTAAATAATCTAAGATTGATGGAATGAATTTTTTTATCTCAATTCTTGAAGTTTTACTTAATTTCTCAGAAATTTGGCTCCTTTTAAGTTTAATCTTTAAATTAATAACATTAAATCCGTTACTACTCAAGCCTTCTGTTATTATTCCTGATAATTTTTTCTTCTCGTAATTTCGAAGGATAATAATTGATAGCTTTTCTTTTTTATGAATGTGATTTCGTGTAAGACTCCAGTTAATGGTTGATATAAATTTATTCTTAAGAAATGTTTGATCGTTTGAAAAAGAAAGCAGTTCTAAAGCTTCATTTGAAAAAGATCTACGCCATCTATATGTGTTTTTTATTATCTTTACTGCACATAATAACAGAAATAAAAATAAAATTATGAAAATATCAATGAAAATCCAATCTAATTGAAATATATTTTTTGACATTATGTAAGTGCTTACTTAACGAACGTTTTTTTCAATCCAATTTAGATAAGGACTCGAACCTTTATCAATTTTTATAGCAATACATTCTGGGACTTCATAACTATGAGTTTCAAGTACTTCTCGAATTACTGAATCTGCGTTTGTCTTTGTAGTTTTTATTATTAATAATTCTTCTGAACCTTCTTCTATATTACCTTTCCATGAATATATAGAATGGATATTATTAATAATGTTTACACATGCCGCAATTTTTTTCTCAACTAAACTTTTAGCAATTTTTTTACCTTCTTCTATATTCGGAACAGTTACCAAAAAAATATAATACTCCATTTTTATTCTTCTCTATTAAGTTTGATGATGATTAATGTAAATCTTTATTTCAATTTTTTCAGAATTATGATATATAGTTAAAAATAAAAAGCAATAGATTGGAGATTTTATTTAAATTTCAATCTATTTAGTAAGGTGATAAAATATTGCTTTTAAAGTAGAAAAAATTCCATTGAATGGCGTTTGGAAATTAATAAATAAGAAAAAATCTCTCTTTATTCCTGCCCAAGTTCCTGGTACGGTTTTTGAGGCTTTATTGGATAATAAAATCATAGAGGACCCGTTTTATGGTTTGAATGAACATGATATGAAATGGGTATATGAATCTGATTGGATTTTTCAATATGAGTTTGATTTGAGTGCAGAATTCTTAAAACATAAGAACATAATACTCTGTTTCAATGGTATTGATACCTTTGCAAGCGTCTATTTAAACGATAAGTTAATTGGATACACTAAAAATATGTTCGTTAGATATGACTTTAATGTAAAAAATAAACTAAAAAAATCCCAAAATATCTTAAAAATTATTATAAACAGTCCTACCAAAAGAGCTGGTGAAGAAATAAAAAAACATGGTGTTAACTTAAATACGGGTCTAACCTATATCCCTGGTATTCCATACTTAAGAAAAGCACAATATTCTTTTGGGTGGGACTGGGGGCCAAAATTACCAGACATTGGAATTTGGCAACCTGTACAACTAATTGGATATGATCATATAAAAATAGGGTCAACATATATAACACAAACATTTCATTATAACCTTAATCCTGAAGAAATAAATGTTAGAGACTATATGAATAAGATTTGTGTTACAGATGTAGAAATATTAATTAGAATTGATTTGGTGGCAGATTGTAAAGTTACAGATTTAAAAGATTATAAAATTTGCTTAGAATTGATATCACCTGATGGTAATAAAATAATAAAGGAAAAATTAATCAATTCCTTAAATCTCACTTTTAATATTAATATTAATAGTCCCTTTCTTTGGTGGACTCATGATTTAGGGAATCCAGATCTTTATGTTTTAAAAATTATTATTCAACAAAGCCAGCCTATAGAGATATTTAAACAAAAAATAGGAATAAGGGACCTTCAATTAATTCAATATTCTGATAAATGGGGTAAAAGCTTTTTCTTTTTGTTAAATGGAATTCCTATTTTTGCTAAGGGAGCTAATTGGGTGCCTATTGATAGTTTCATACCAAGAGGTAAAAAAATTGGATTATATCAGTTGATCCTCAGATATGCAAAAAAAGCACATATGAATATGATCCGAGTATGGGGTGGTGGAATTTATGAAGATGACGTATTTTATGAATTATGTGATAGTTTGGGTATTTTAGTATGGCAAGATTTTCCTTTTGCATGTGCGATTTATCCATCTTATGAAGAATTTTTAGAAAGTATTAATGTCGAATTCACTCAAAATATAATGCGACTTAGAAATCATCCTAGCTTGGCTCTATGGTGTGGGAATAATGAAGTTGAGTGGTTATGGAACTGGAAATTAAATACATCAAAAATCACTGAACAAGAAGTTATCAATGATTTTAAAAAAGGATATATCACGATATTTGAGGTTATTTTACCTAAATTGATTGCAAAATATGATCCTAACCGATCTTACTGGCCAAGTTCACCTTCCAATGGTTATGTTGGAGAAAGAATAGGAAATATTGATTCAAATTCTCCTAATATAGGGGATTCTCATTTTTGGGAAGTCTGGCATAGAAACAAGCCATTTTCAGCATATAGAAAATTTAATTCAAGATTTATGTCTGAATTTGGATTTGAATCATTTCCATCAATCAAAACTATTAGAGAATTTTGTTCTCCTGACCAATTAGATTTTTTTTCGCCCATAATGAAAAATCATCAAAAAAACTCTGCTGGAAATAAAAAACTTATGGATTACATGAAAAAAAGATTCTTAATTCCTCAAAAGTTTGAGCATCAAATAATCTTATCTCAAATAACTCAGGCAGAAGCTATTGAATATGGTGTTGAGCATTGGCGACGAAATCGGAATGATTTTCATTGCATGGGGGCTCTTTATTGGCAGTTAAATGATTGTTGGCCTGTTGTAAGTTGGTCTTCCTTAGATTATTTTGGACGATGGAAAGCACTGCATTACTTTGCAAAAAGATTATTTCAACCAATAATAGCTAGTGTGAAGGAAAATTCCAAGCAAATTGAATTTTGGGTAACTAATGACTTAAATCTTAAGAATTATATTCTACTTGAATGGAAGATATTCAGATCAGATGGAATTTTACTTATGAATGGCAATTATAAGGTTCAAGTTTTTCCTTGTAGTTCATTAAAACTAGGGATTATAGATGTCAGTTCTATTAATAAAGATAAGAAACATGAAGAGAATAACATGGTATTCTTTAAATTAAAAGACATTAAAAATAATGATAAAATTATTTATAATGGATTTCGGTTATTTAGTGCCCCAAAGAATTTCTTTCTGAAAGATCCTAGATTATTATATTCAATTAAAGAAATTCATAAAAGGAAGAATAATAGAATTAAGTTAGAGATTGAAATTTCAGCTAAGAATATTGCTTTATACGTTTTTATTGAGTCTAACATTGTTGATTTTGTTGCATCTGATAATTATTTTTCATTAGAGCCAAAAGAGTTGAGGAAAATCACAATAAAGATCGAAAAGATTTTAAATCTAAATGAAATATATTCTATAGAAGAAATTATCAACTCATTAAAAGTAAGATCTCTTTATGACATATTGAATTAATTTATAAATTAAAAAATAGTTTTTTTAAATTATGATTAGAGAAACATGCACAAATTTATTATTAAAATTTAGAATAATTGTCTGAGGTAAATTATAAATAACTTTAATTTATATTATTTATAAAAAAAATTTGCTTTGTTATTGTTAAAAGAGGTTGATTGAGACGCTTCATAACGTATATCTTATCCATCAATATACAGGGATTTGTTTAATTCATAGGAAATATGGAAGCATAGAATTTAATCAAGATCTAGTTAGTGGTTTTCTTACCGCCTTAAAAGATTTTTCAGTTGAATTCTCTAAAGGTAGTGGAGAATTAAAAGTAATTGATATGCAAGTTTTTTATCTATTATTAGTATTTAAGGAGGGTGTGCTAATTACAGCTGCAGCTGATAAAAATGATGATGCAAAAATAACCCACAAAGCATTAACAGATATTATTGATAAATTTGTATTTCGATTTGGTGATAAACTTAGTGATTGGTCAGGTGATGTACGAATTTTTCGAGATTTTGAACAGGTTATAGATGAAATTTTAGTTAATGGTAAAATCGCAGAAATTCAATTAAAGCTTCCTATTTTAAAAATATTTAAAAAGGATTTCTTAAAATCACAGAAGCGTATTGCAAAAAAGGGCTTAATATTATCTGAGAATGATTTACGTATAGTTACTGATAAAAGACCTGAATGGACAGCCAAAAGATTACCTAAACAAGTAATAACACAAGGTTTTTTAGATGATGAAGAGTTTAAAATTGCTCATTTAGCTGATGGGTTTCATACAATTGAAGAAATAGCCGAAGAAAGCGGTCGACCAGAAGCAGAAATTCAGAAAATTATAAATAATTTAGATAAATTAGAGCTACTTTCTTACATTGAAATAAAATAATTCTTAATTATATTTTTTAGAACTTTTTATTCATTTTTTGTTAAAACATTTTACTTAAGTCAATCTGTATTAATTTTTTTTTAAAATATATTATTCTTGAGTAATTTAAACAGAATTATTGAAATAGTTGATTAATTCAAGTTAAATTCAAAAAATTATAATATTAAATAAAAATATTTTTGAGAGCTAGTTCACTAATAAAGTTAAGAGATGAATGTCAATAAAATAGAAGAAAATGTATACGAAATTACTCCAAAGACCTTAATGGCAAGAATTCATGGTAATATAGAAAAATTTCAGATGAGAGTACCTGTTAAAATTTATGCAAATGATTATATACTAGAAAAGATTAGAGCAGATCGAACTTTAGAACAGATTTGCAATGTAGCTTGCTTATCAGGGATACAAAAACATGCCATTGCTTTATCTGATGCTCATCAAGGATATGGGTTTTGTATTGGAGGAGTTGCTGGCACAGATGCTCAAGAAGGGATGATAAGTCCAGGAGGTGTAGGATATGATATTAATTGCGGAGTTCGTCTATTAAGAACAAATTTATCCTTTAAAGATATTAAGAATGAATTACCAGATTTAATTAATAAAATCTTTCATAACATACCTTCTGGTTTAGGATCAAAGGGTAAATTAGATATAAATTATTCTGATTTAGATAATGTTTTAAATCAAGGGATAAACTGGGCGTTGGAAAATGAATATGCATTAGAAGAAGATCTAAAACATTTAGAAGAAAATGGATGTTTGAAAGATGCTGATTCTAATTTAGTTTCTCAGAAAGCAAAGCAAAGAGCTATTAAACAACTTGGATCATTAGGAAGTGGGAATCATTTTCTCGAGATTCAAAAAGTAGATAAAATATTTAATAAAAAAATAGCAAAACAATTAGGAATATTTGAAGAAAATCAAATAACTACTATGGTTCATACAGGAAGCAGAGCTTTAGGTCATCAAGTTTGTACAGATTCACTGAGAAGTGTTGAACAGGCAATGAAAAAGTATAATATTAGAGTTCCTGATAGAGAACTTGCTTGTGTTGGTGCTGATAAACCTGAAGCACAAAATTACTTAAAACAAATGGCATGTGCGGCAAATTTTGGATTTACAAACCGTCAACTAATTACTCATTGGTTGAGAGAATCATTTCAAAACATTTTCAAAAAAGATATCGATACACTTGATTTACATCTGATATATGGTGTATGCCATAATATTTTAAAAGTAGAAGAACATGAAGTAAATGGTAAAAGGATGAAATTAAATGTACATAGAAAAGGTGCTACAAGAGCATTTCCACCAGAACATCCAGATTTACCTCAGGATTATAAAAATATTGGTCAACCAGCTTTAATACCAGGTACAATGGGTTCAGCATCTTATTTATGTGTTGGAAGACCAAGAGCAATGGAGCTCTCTTTTGGTTCGACAGCTCATGGATCAGGGAGGGTCATGTCTAGAGCAAAAGCTATTAAACGATATTGGGGTACAAAAGTGAAAGAAGATCTAGGAGAAAGAGGAATTTTAGTAAAAAGCGCTTCAATGAAGGTTCTTGCTGAAGAAAGTCCTGGAGCTTACAAGGATATAGATCAAGTAGTTCAAGTAAGCCACGATCTTGGTATTATAGAAAAAGTTGTAAGATTAGTACCTGTTGGTGTGGTTAAAGGGTAAAAAAATATATACGATTTAAATATCAAATACTATATAAATTTCAACTTGCTCTTTTTTTTCTCTAATCTCCATCATATTGTAAGTAACAGCTTTAACCTCGGTTCCAATTTCATGTTTTTTTTTGCTAAATTTTTCTCCTTTTAATAAAGATTTTAACACAAAAGAATTTTCAACTTTTTTAATATAATGAATTTTTATTGAGCTAAATATTAATTCCTCTACATCAAAAATAAAAAGAAATTCTGAAAGAAAATCAAATAATAGAGATTCTTTATCTTCTGCTTTAATTTCTATTGAACGTTCATGGATAGGTAATATTACTTTTAAATTGGGAGTGATTGTAGTCATCAAACTGTAAGCTGTTTGTTCAAAAGCCCCTTCTAAAGTTTTATTGTATGCTCTAACGTAAACATCAGATGTATGATCCAAGAATTCAAATCCAGTATCATTCATTTTTGTAAAAAAGAATAATGAGTCTAATTGAACTAAGGATGATTTATTTATTAAGCTTTTTATACCAGGACATAAATTCTGAGTAGTTTAAAATACTATTTAATAATAAATTGTTAAAGAACTAATTTAAGAAGTTGTTAAATGTTCTATACAATAAATAATGATCTTGTCTTTTATCAAGTAATATCTTATATAAAGAAATATACAAATTTACAGATAATGCTTTATAATTATTTTATTAAAAAAACTTATGGAATAAGTCCTGAATTAATTATTATTTTGAACAATTATATATTTTTTTTTGTTAAAAATGAGAATTACTTCTCTTCTAGAACTTATTTGCCCTTAATAAGAAGAGAAATTAAAAATAAGAGCGTTTTAATAATAAGGACTGAAAATATTTTGATCAATCTCATATTTAGTTTATTTCCTGATTTATATATTCATGATATTAAAATTGAAATGAATAATAAATCTGGCAAAAGAGAAATTTCAATATATTTTTTATTTTTTAAAGAACGTGGGTTAGCAGTTGGTGTTAAAGGCAGTTATGTTAAAACAATCAACGAGTTATTTAAGAACTACATCATTTTTGAAAATAGGAATAAACCATTAGAGGTTAGATGTAAGGTTATTATATGAATTTCTCGATTAAATAAAGAAAAAGTTATAATCTTACCATGGAACTTCTTTTAAACCAATTAAATAAGCAACAGTATTGGCAATAATACTTACAGCAGGAGTTAAAATTATTAAAAAACTAATTATATATACATCTGGAATTAAAAAAAGATTTGGTGAAATTATTCCAAGAACCAATCCAAACAAAACAGCTATTAAAGCAAAATCAAGTTGATCAACAATCCAGAATGGAGCCCCACTTTCTATATTCAGTCTTCTTTTAATAAAGGATCCGAGTAAATCACCAAAACAAGCTGCGTAAGACACTATAATAATTCGAATAACTAAAACTAAATAATTTATTGGAAATTCTCCTCCAATAAAATAATATTTAAATATATCTACGGAATTGTAAAGTTCATATTGCTCTTGAATTATAGCTTCATTAATTAATACTCTAATAGGCAACCATAATAGGTTGAAAAGTAGAAAAATGATAAATGAGATTGGAACTCCAATATAGAGTGGTCCTTTTAAACCATTCCATGTTTTATGATCTCCAAAAATTCGTCTTCCATCAAAAAAATTCCTTCCACCATCGATAGGTTTTCCTCCACCTGTTAACACCATACTCGCATTACTAATATAGGCTGGTACGATAAAAAGAAGCGAAAAGATTAAAAGAGCGACCCAATCTGCCCATTTAAAAATCATTGAAATAAGCATAAAATCTAAAAAAAGCAAAAAACCAAAAAAAATTGCTAGGATTTTAGCGATCCTTGTATTTTTACTTCTTAGGGTTTTACTACTAATTTCAAAAACCATTTTTTTTCCTTTTAAGAGAACTTAGAAAAGATAATAATTAATAGAAATTAAATTTTGTTTAATAGAGAGTATAATAAAACCACAAAATTGTTAATAACTACAATATTAATACTAAAGCCTTAATAATATTGCTCAACAAATAATTATGTTTTAAAAATCCGACAATAATATAATATATTACTAATTAGATTGTTTTAATTTTTAAATTTTATTTAGTAATTATTAAATATTTAACATTGTGTTGATCATTTTTATATTAATAAAAAAATTTAAATAATAAAGCATGGTGGCATGGATTGTTGACCAATCATAATAATAATAAGCAGTATTCTTTTAATATTGATAGATTTTATAAGGATTATTTAAAAGGACCATCTATTTTCAATAAGAGGGATGCTCTAGATCCTTCTTATATTCCTAAAGAACTACCTCATCGCACCAAAGAAATTCAAAAGATTGCACAGTTAACTGCATGTGCCCTATTAGGAGATACTCCTCTTTCCTTCCTATGTTTCGGGATGACAGGTACTGGTAAGACTGCAACTATAAGATATGTAAGTCAAAAGTTAGCTCAGCAAAGTTCAAGAATTAATCCTTGGTGGATATATATAAATTGTAATGTTGTATCTACTCCATACAGAATTTTGGCTCATATTTATAATACTATCTCAAGAAGAGAAAAAATCCCTCCCACTGGACTACCAAAGGATATAATTTTTAAAAAATTACTTGGTATATTAGATTCAGTTATTGGAAATTCAATTTGCTTTTTAGTATTAGATGAAATTGATATTCTTATCGAAAAAAAAGGAGGAAATGAAATTCTATATAATTTAATAAGATTAAATGAAAACTTAGATAATTGTAAAACTAGTTTAATTGGTATTTCAAATAAATTAAAATTTAGAGATAGTCTAGATCCTAGAATTTTATCAAGCTTGGGAGAAGAACATGTAGTTTTTCCATCTTATAATGCTAGTGAACTTCGAGATATCTTAAGTGAAAGAGCACAGGTTGCATTTAGAGAAGGTGTTTTAAAAGAAGAAGTTATTCCATTATGTGCTGCTCTTGCTGCAAAAGAGCATGGAGATGCTAGAAAAGCTCTTCAATTATTAAGAAAAGCCGGTGAATTGGCTGAGAGAGTCCAAAATAAAATTGTAACTTCCGAACATGTTGAAAAAGCCCAAAAAAGCTTGGAAGATTATCATATTATGGAATATATTAAAGGTTTGCCTCTTCAAGCACAAATGGTCTTAACATCAATCTACTTGATATCAAAATTCAACCCTGAACATATTATTATATCTGGTGATATATACGAGGTTCATTCAGAAATTAGAAAATTAATACCAGGAATCCGTCAATTAACAAAGAGAAGAATTAGTGACTATATCAATGATTTGAATTTAGCGGGAATTATATCTGCTGATATTAAATCTATGGGGCATTATGGAAGGACTAAAATTATTAAGATTGATATAGGGATAGATTTAATTAAGAGAGTGCTCTCAGATATAGAGAAATTTCAAAAAATTTTAAATTATAAACCAATCATGTTACAGACAGATAAAGTTAAATTAAAAAATAATATTTTTAAAAAATTAATTTAGGTTGTAAATTTCCATTTACTTATGTTTACTGCCAGCTCATTAAGGAAGAATTTAGCAGAATCTATATCGTTTTCTTTTAGGTATATAAATAATTTTACCAAATGTTTACAAAATTTTTTATTATCTGCTCTTCTAGTTTCAAAATCATGACAGTTATGTTGTAATATTCTACTTTTAGTATTGATTTCAATCATGTATGGTTCTTGTTTGGTGCCAGCAATTTCTAATTTGATAAAACCTGTATTAATATCAAATTCAATAAATTTCAGAGCATTATTAGATATCGATACACTTCTATTTATTGTTGCTCGATCTGTAAAAACTTTTATTAAATTATTTACATTTTCTGAGTTATCCGTTCTTTTTTCGCTATTTAATTGCAAATTGTGTTTCACAGAGTTTAATTTTAATAAGATCTCAGATTTCCTAGAATTCTGCCACTTTTGTAATTTTTTAAAGAGCATTTCGGATAATTTGAGATTTTGATTCTCATCTTTTATGAGATTTTGATTTTGAATATTATCCATTACAAAAGATATACTCGATTTGGGAGGAATAAGAAATAATTCATATGAAATTTTATATAGTAAATCATGTAAAGATATTGAAGGTAAATCAATTACTTTCCAAATGTGGAGTAATATTTCTGTCTTATTATCGCGTGGAATTGTGAAATCCATTGATCTAATTAAATTTTATTATAATTTAAGTAATATAATTAAATATTATTTTTTAAGTCTAAATATGTACCTTTTAACGAGTCTAATTCAATTAATGAAAGAATACCAGGAGTAGGATGTATACCTAAAGAATTCATAAATTCTGTTTGACTTTGAAAACATCCAGAATTACATAACATAATATTATTATAATAACCCATTCCATTAATATGGATGTGACCTGTATGAAAAATATCAGGAATTTTATCAATTACGAGCCAATCTTTATTTGTTGGAGCGATTTGTGTTTTTTTTCCATATACAGGGGCTAAATGCCTACATTTTAATAATTCTATCATTGTATTTACTGGTTTGTTATTTTCTAAACCAGGTATTAGCATATTTAAATCGAGTAGACTATCTCCATGGAACACTAAAGTGTTTACATTATGAGTTTGAATGATCGAAGGATTTCCTATGCATGTTAATCCTATATTGATAAGGTCTTGCGAGTATTTTTTTGGAACAGCTGGTCTTGGTAGAGCATTTCGAACGGGTTCATGATTTCCTGAACTATAGAATATTTTAATATAATCAGGAACTTCTGAAAGAAGATTTTTTGCTACTTTAAACTGGTCATATATATCAGATATTATCAAATCATTTTGTTGTTTTGGATAGATCCCAATGCCATCAATTAGATCACCATTAATTATAATATATTTTACTCTTCCCGCTTGTTCCCTCTGAACACTGTTTCCTATTTTCCCATTTAAGAAAGCTATAAATCTATTCCATAACTTTTTCTCAAATTCTTTACTTCCTATATGAGTATCTGAAATTAACGCTATTGATAATGGATCAGGTGATTTATTTGGTTCATAATCTCTTGGAATATCTATTTGTGATAAAAAATTACAATAAATTATGCCACCCTTACCCTTTTCGCCTGGATTATATGTCCCCTCAATATAAATCATTTGATCACTAAGGATTTTTTCTGCTAATCTTAAATTATCAGGATTTTCAGAATCTCTTCTAACAATAACATTTACTAATCCAGTAAGATCTTCTAAAAATATTAAAAAATTCCTATTCTTTGTTCTTCTAATTTCATTTACTAAACCTATTACAGAAACTTCTACTTTATTTTTTAATCTTTGAATTTTATTGATGTTTTCACTCGAATGGATTTCAGATCTTTTTCCCATTAATTTTTTCAATCTATTAAATTTATCTAAGGTCAGATCATAAAAATCTTGATAATCACCATTAGTAAATAGTTTTCCAGTTGGATCCTTTAAAATCTCATATTGGGGGTCATACTCCTTAGCTAAAGGTTTGTATTTTATTGTGGATTTAGAACTTTCGATGAGCTTGATTTTGCTTAATTGTTGAGATAATTGATCTTTTGAAAGTTCATTTGTATCACTTATTATTACAGATTTTTTTTGAGGTTCTAATAAATTATTTTCTTTTGAAACTCCTAATTCTGAAATAGTACTATTATTTTTGGTTAAGATATTATCATTAGTTATTTTTTCATCCTTTTTTATTTGATAATCCTTAATCAGTACTCTTTTTAACATATTTTTGATTTCTTCATCATTAATTTTTAAAAGAGCATCATTAGTTAAATGACTTTTAAAATTGGGAAAAAAACTTATCTCTTTAATAACCAGATCAATTTTTTTTACAGGATCATCTAATTTTAAGAAAATTTCTAATATTGAAGGGGTTACATTTATCCCTGAATTAATTAATTTATTAATGATTATTCTTCTTTCATTTATATCAGCTTTCAATGTTTTTCAAACCAAATTAGAATTATTATTATAATTGGTGAAAAAAATTATATTTATTATTATTAAAGAAAAAACATCAAGCGTTTTTATATTAAGAGACTGCTATAAATTAGCATTGTCTAGAAATTTATATGAAGATATAGTAGATTAATAAATTAATTTAAAATATGTTATGGAATAAATAAATGTCCTTATATTTTTTTTTATTATTCTTAAATTAAAGTTAAATGTGTTTTATTATGCAAGATTTGAATGATGAAATGGAAAAATACTTTACCTTAATTCAAACAAAAGTAGATAAATGTTATAAGATTGCTGAAGAAGCTCGCGAAAAAGGTTTAGATCCAGAAGATTTTGTGGAATGCCCTCAAGCAAAAGATCTTGCTGGTAGAGTTGAAAAATTAGTTGGTCCCCCAGGAGTTGCTAAGCTTATAAGAGATCTAAAAGCACAAGGATTGAATGAGGATAATATTGTTTTTAGAGTAGTTAGTGATATTTTAGATAAAAAAATTGGTAATATTGAATCTTTGGAAGAGAGAGTAGAAAGAGCTATACGAATAGGATTAGCAATAAAAACAATGGGAGTAGTGAGTGCCCCACTTGAAGGAATCTCAAAAATTTTAATTCGAACAGATCTTAGTGGCAAAAGTTATCTATCATTATATTTTGCTGGCCCTATCAGAGCAGCAGGAGGTACTACTGCTGCATTATGTGTATTGATAGCTGATTATGTAAGAAAAAAATCTAAAATTTCAAGATACGAAGCAACTGAGGGAGAAATTGGGAGATATGTAGAGGAAATCAAATTTTATGATAGATTAGTCCATCTACAATACCCTTCATCTAATCGAGAAATTAGATACGCAGTAAAAAACTTACCCGTAGAAATAAATGGAGATTCAACTGAAGATGAGGAAGTATCTGCATTTCGAGATTTACCTAGAATTAAAACAAATAAGATTAGAGGTGGAGCATGTTTAGTTTTAAACGATGGTATACTTTTAAAAGCTCCAAAACTCCTTAAAATCGCAAAGGATATGAATTTAGAAGGTTGGGAATGGTTATCAGAATTAAAAAAACTTTCTCAAAAGGAGGATAGTCAAAATAAAGATCAAGAAAAATTAAAGAATGATAAAATAAAAATTCATCCAAATTCAAAATATATTTCTGATATTATTGCGGGACGCCCCGTTTTTAGCAATCCTTCAAAAGTAGGAGGGCATAGAATAAGATATGGAAGGTCTCGTAATACAGGGTTAGCTGCTGGTGGACTTCATCCCGCAACAATGGGAATATTAGATAATTTTATTGCAATTGGAACACAATTAAGGATTGAACGTCCTGGAAAGAGCACTAGTATATGTCCTGTGAGTAGTATTGAGCCTCCAATTGTAAAACTAAGAAGTGGAGATGTTATTCAAGTTAAAAGCTATAATATAGCTAGGAAAATTTTTCCAAATGTAGAAAAGATACTGTTTTTAGGTGATATACTTTTTGGTTTTGGTGAATTTGCCGAAAATAATCATAGATTAGTGCCATCTGGTTATGTTGAAGAATGGTGGGCACTAGAATTGGAAATAGCTATGTGGGAACAAAACAAGATTGACCCTAGCTTAAAAAAGTTCTTACAAGATCCGTTTAGAAATAAACCCACTCCAGAAGAAGCTTTAGAACTATCAAGAAATTTCGAGATACCCCTTCACCCCTCATACACAGACTTTTGGGGAAATATAACCATTGATGAATTAGTTCTTTTAAGAAAAGAATTTATCAAAAACTATCTAGAAAATAAAGATGTGCTAGTTATAAATAATAAAGAGGAAATTAAATGTATTTTAGAAAAAGCATTTATAATCCATAAAATTAAGGAGGATAAAATAGCATTTAATAAAGATAGAAATATTATTTTTAAAGCAATTTTTAATATAAAAAGCAAAAAACAAATTGAATTTACTGAAGAAGATGATATTTTTACTTATTTTTACAAAATTTCTGCAATTAAAATTAAAAATAAAGCCCCATATTTTATGGGTACACGCATGGGGCGTCCTGAAAAATCTCAAAGAAAAAGTATGAAAGGAGTTCATACTTTATTTCCTTTAAGTGATAAAGTTGGAAGCTCAAGATCAGTAGAAAAGGCAATTGAGCTTCAAAAAGTAAAAATAGATGTATGTAGGAAAAAATGCTCAAATTGTGGTACTGTTAGTATCTTTAATTCATGTCCAAAATGTTTTAAACATACTGATTTAAAATCACTTTGTGAGAAATGCAAAAAATTGTATCCACCAATAGATCCTAAGGAAGATCCTGAATGTCCTCAATGTCATGAGAGATTAAAGTCATCCAAGGAAGCATTATTCAATATCAAAACTCACATAGAGAGTATACTAAGAAAACTACAAATAGGTTTTCCAAAACATTTAAAAGGAATTTATGGCTTAACAAATCAATTTAAAATTCCAGAACCAATAGAAAAAGGAATATTAAGAGCGAAAAACAAAGTATTAGTTTATAAAACTGCTGAAATAAGATACGATGCAACGGATATACCTTTAACTCATTTTAAACCAAAAGAAATAGAAATTTCTATTGAAAACCTCAAAGAATTAGGATATGAGTTTGATTATAAAGGAGAAAATATAGTTGATAAAAATCAAATTATAGAATTAAAAGTCCAAGATATCATTCTTTCTAACGATTGTGCAAAATATTTTATGAAAGTTGCAAAATTTTTGGATGATGAATTAGAATATTTTTACAATATGAATCGGTTTTATAATATCTCCAAAAAAGAAGATCTAATAGGACATATGGTTGTTGGTTTGGCTCCTCATACTAGTGCAGGAATAGTAGGGCGAATTATTGGATTCAGCTCAGTTAGATCAATCTATGCACATCCATTTTGGCATGCTGCTAAACGCCGTAACTGTGATGGAGATGAGGATGGAATTATGTTGTTGTTAGATCCTTTATTGAATTTTTCTAGACATTATTTACCAAGCAAGATTGGAGGTAGAATGGATGCAACATTAGTAATTTCTTCCATTCTTGACCCAAATGAAATTGATGTTGAGGCTTATAACATAGATGTAATGCAAAAATATCCATTGGAGTTTTATGAAGCTACAGAGAATTATGTGATGCCAAATGAAATTGCTAAAATAATGACGCTTATAAAGAATCGATTGGGAACTCCAGAACAATATAAAAATATTTGGTTCAATATACCTACTCATAATATTAATAAAGGCCCTAAGACAAGCTCCTATAAACTTTATGAATCGATGGATGATAAAATCGAAGCTCAATTACACCTTGCAAAAATAATAAAAGCGGTTGATGCAAAGAAGGTAGCAGAAAAAATTTTATCAACGCATTTTAATCCGGATATTTTAGGAAATTTACGTAAGTTTAGCACTCAAGAATTTAGATGCGTAAAATGTAATTCAAAATTTAGAAGACCTCCTCTTTTTAATGCTTCGAAATGTCCTAAATGTGGAAATAAAATAATATTAACTGTAAATCGAGGTGGAATCCAAAAATATATTCCTCGTGCATTGAAACTTTGTAGAGATTTTGATTTAGATAACTATTCAATTCAGCGTATGGAATTAATAGAAGAATATGTAGAAAGTCTTACAAATAATCCCAAAATTAAACAACATAAATTAGTTGATTTTTTCTAACTTTCTATAACCTTGAATCGATGCTTCTTAAAGCTTGATAACAGATATTGATACATCCATTAAGATTTTCAATTGAACATTTATCAGGAGTATCTCGTAATGAATGAATATACTTGGAATCCTTATCTGAATGAAAATATACTATTTGCATTTTTTTTTTTGCTCTTCTAGAACATCTTCTAAAGATGATATGATCGCTTTTGGGTTCAATAATCTTATTATATCTTTTAATAGGAATATTTAATTGTTTTGCTGTAGCTGTAAAGATATCATTTAAGCCTTTATTCAATTTTTTTCTTCTAAATAAACCAACTTTATCCAAAAGTCCTATATAAGTTCCTACCATATCTATATTAATATTGATAGATTTATTCATGTCATAAATTTGATTTAATTTTCTATAATAATCCTCACAAAATTTTTTTGATCCCCTTAAACCCCATTCTTCAGCTCCAGTCCATAAAAATATCAAATCAATGTTATCAAGGGGATTCTTATTAAAAATTTTTGCTAACTCTATCAAAATTGAGACCCCACTTGCATTATCTATTGAACAAGCAGATGGTTTTTCATTAAAAACAAGATATAATATTGGGATTGATATTATAACACCACTTAATGATATTAAGGCTATTAATGCAACTATATTTTGAGGAAGAGTGAAGATTAAAAGTAAATCTAATGTTAACCATATTGATAATACCACAATTATAACTCCATAAAATGCAATAACCAATCGATATAATGAAAAGATTATAAATTGAATTCGATATGGAATATTAGCAGATACAGAATCATAATGAGCAGAAAAAATTATCAAAGAATTATCCTTACTTTTTTGAGTTGCAGGGATATTAGTAAAAATATTTTTCGACGATTCCTTTTTTATCAGAGTTATTTTACGTGTTTTTTCAAACATGTTTTTTACAACAAAGTATACGACAATAATTAAAATCAAACGTGAAAGAAGTAAATATGTTAATATAATCAAATAACTAGTTCTTATCAGAATTCTTGTAGGCCCTGTCCAATCAAAGTATTCAAGTTTACTTACAATATTTTCTTTATCTAATTCTTTATAAATATAATCTATAGCTTTTGTTTCTCCAATAGATGAAGCTACTCTGTTAAAAGCTAAAGATTCAATATGCTTAATGCTCTCAGTTTCATTTATCAAAAGAAGGTCTGAAATTATTATCACAATTTATATAAATCTAATTATTTACTCCATAGAAAAGATCTTTAATAAATATGGAATATCTAAAATCAAATTTTACATAATATTTTAACATTTGGATTTAATATTGCAGGAGGTGGGATTCGAACCCACGAAGACCTATGTCACTAGAGCCTCAGTCACGCCATATATGCTCAAAACAATCATATTCTAGCGCCGTAGTCCAGGCTTGGCAACTCCTGCAAATTTGAAGTGCTTTTAATTTGGTTTATTTTAATAAATATTGACTTAAGATAATGCAATTATTTTTTAAAATTTTATTCCTTTATATCTTTTGAATGAAAATTTTAGTAAACAAAAATAGAAATAAGACAAATAAATATTAGATCTTAATTATTTTTTGAAACTAAAAAAGAAATCATCGTGAACTGTTTTATATTTAATAAGTAAAAAAAATCAAATATGTAGATTTCTTTAATATCAATTAATCATTCTAAAGGTTATCGTTTTCTATAAATTTTTAAGATTATCTATTATATAAAAACATAAATTTTAGTTATTTTATAATGTATTTAGTAATACATTTCAAAGGTTTTTCATTTCATGTCTGTCGATAGAAATAAACTAGAGGCGCTTCTTAAATGGTATAAGCAGGAGATTGGAAAAAATTTAATCGCCGCTATTATTGTTAATAGAGAGGGATTAGTAATGTCTGCTATTAAAGGAATTTCTGAAGCAGAGGTAGAAGAGGATGTTATTGGAGGAGTAAGTGCATTAGTAGAACCTGTTTTGAATAGAATCACAGAAGAGTTTAGTTCTGGAGCTTTTGGAACTGGAACATTTGATACAGAAGAACATCGAATTATTTTTTGTGAAGCTGGGCCGGATGCTATTTTTGTTACAGTATTAGAATCAATTGCAATGGTAGATCCCATTTTTCCTTATGCTTACTTAGCAGCAGAGAAAATTGCTCGGATTTTTGATGGACGGACTGTAAGTCCTGTCATTCCTAAATTATTCACTGATAGAGATTCTCAAAACATTGAAAGAAAAGTTGATAAACTTCAAAAAATTAAAGTTCAATCAGGAGAATATGCATACAAATTAATTTTAGGGGGTGAAGGTGGTGTAGGTAAAACCAGTATGGTTCATAGATTTGTTGAAAATTCGTTTCAAACAGATTACAAATCTACGATTGGAACTTCAATTATGAAAAAAGAATGTGATTTTCAAGGTTTAGATTCAAAGGTTCGCTTTGTTATTTGGGATTTAGCCGGACAAGCACAATTCAAGCGGGTGAGACAATCATATTTAGGTAATGCTGAAGCAGGTATTTTAGTATATGATGTAACTCGCAGAGAAACCTATGATAATATTGAAAATTGGTATAATGAAATTAGGAGTGTTTCTTCTGAGATCTCGTTAATTCTTGTCGGAAATAAGATAGATTTGGAGGGAAATCGCGTTATATCTACAGAACAAGGGGAGGATCTTGCTAAAAAACTAAATCTCTCTTATATTGAAACATCTGCTAAAACTGGAGAAAATATTAATGATGCTTTTAATATGTTAGCATTACAAATGATTAAACGTTATGTTTTTACTGAAGAAGTATAATTAGAGCCTCTGGGGGGATTTGAACCCCCGATCTACAGATTACGAATCTGTTGCTCTAAGCATAACATAAAAATCTCTATGTTATAATACCACTAAGCCACAGAGGCGTATTCTTTGAATCAAGAATATAAATCTTTAAAAAATTAAATAATTTTTCTAATGAAAGAAGACAATTATTTGCATGATTGGGGCGAACTGAAATTAATTAAGTTGATAGAAGATTTAATTCTTGAGAAAACTGGAAAGAAGTTGATTAGAGATGATAGTTTTTTTTATAAATTAAAATATAAAAAAATTTGGAAAAATTCTAACCAATTAGATCTAATACTCAACTCAGATATGTTTGTATTTTCTACTGATGCTCCTCCTTTTATGTCTTTTAATCAAATTGGACGTAAATCAGTATTGATGAATATAAGTGATTTAGTAGTTAAAGGGGTAAAACCAGTGGGTTTAATTCTTTCTTTAGGTCTTCCTGCATCTATGAAATTAGAGAATTTTATCGAGTTAATGAAAGGTGTTATTAATTATAGTTTGATATGGAATTTGGAATATATAGGGGGGGATCTTAATGAAACTAAAGAATTAATTATCAATCCTACAGTTTTTGGGTTTCAACATCATTCTAAAATAATATATAGAAATGGTATGAACAAGGGGGATTTTTTAATAACAAATGGTAAGTTTGGATTAACTAGTGTAGGATTCGATATTTTACTCAAGAGAAGAGGAAATCCTATAGATTATCCAAATTTCAATAGAGCATTAAAAGCTGTCTTAGAGCCTGAGGAAATCGGATTGGAAGCTTTGATCTTAGCTGAAAACAGATTGGCTACTGCAAGTATAGATTCTTCTGATGGGTTAATTAAATCATTAACAGATCTTATGATTTCAAATCCTAATTTAGGATTTGAGATTGATTTTAATGATATGCTAATTGATAATGAGGCAATAAAGTATTGCGAAAAATTTAGTATTAACCCAGAAGATTTGATACTTAATGGAGGTGAAGAATTTATCCATTTATTTACAATTAATCCTAAGGATTTTAATATAGCCAAGAAAGAAATTCAAGCTAAGAATGGGCAGATCTTTAAAGTTGGAAAAGTTATCGACAGTGAAAATATTTATATTATTAAAAAAAATGAAAAGATTGGATTAAACTACCATGGATTTGAACATTTTAAAAATAAAATAAAAAATTAAGATAATACCAAAATGTAGAACTAAGGAGAAAAACTCTATAGAATAAAATTTTTATATAATTATTGATTAATTCTACAAAATACCTCTAAACATATTTTAACATCTTAAAGGGCTATTGGCGCAGGCAGGTAGCGCAGCAGGCTTTTAACCTGACATTTTTAGGGAATTCTCCTATAAAAAGAAAGGTCGGGGGTTCAATTCCCCTATAGCCCGTTAATCTTTAAATTTTAATTATTTTATTATTGAAATATCTCATATAATAAAATTTTTGAAACTTTAAAACTTAAACTTAGTTAAAGAATTTCCTCTCAATATATCCATATGCAAGACTCAGAATTTAAATTACCTGCTGATGAACCTGAACAATTATTAATTAAATCTACAGATAAGACGGATCCTAATTATGGAATTAATCCAGAAAATAGAAATATTGAAACATTATTACAACATGGAGTAATAAATTTAGATAAACCCAGTGGTCCGACTAGTCATGAAATTGTTGCATGGGTCCGAAAAATTTTAGATGTCTCAAATGTTGGTCATGGTGGTACATTAGATCCAAAAGTTACAGGAGTTTTACCATGTGCACTTGGTAAAGCAACGCGTGTACTATCCGCTCTTTTAAATGCAGGTAAGGAATATGTTGGCGTTTTATATTTACACTCTCTAGAAAAACAAAAAAAAATTGAGAAGATATTTAAATTATTCACTGGAAAGATATACCAAAAGCCTCCTATAAAATCTTCAGTTGTTAGAAGATTAAGAATAAGAGAGATCTATTATTGTAAAGTACTTCAAATGAACAAGCATCATGTTTTATTCAGAATTGGCTGTGAAGCTGGTACATATATCAGAAAATTTTGTTTTGATATTGGAGAAGCTCTCTGTTCTGGAGCTCATATGCTTGAGCTTAGAAGAACACGAGTTGGAAATTTTACAGAAAATATTAATATATGTTCTCTCCAAAATTTAAAAGATGCGTATACAATTTATCAGAAAGAAGGCGATGAAGGTTATTTGAGAAAAATTATTTTTCCAATGGAGAAGATGGTTTCACATTTGCCAAAAATCTTTATTAGAGACACTGCAGTTGATGCCATATGCCATGGCGCAGATCTTGCTTCTGCAGGAGTCTGTTATATCGACGCTAGAATAAAAACAAATATGATTGTTGCTTTAATGACTCTTAAAAAAGAATTAATAGGATTTGGAATAGCCTTGAAAGATGCTCTGCAAATATATAAAGCAAAATCAGGAATTTTAGTAAAAACTGATAAGGTCTTTATGGAAAGGGGAATATATCCACGTTGGAATGAAAAATCATAATGTCATTTTAAAATTAGTCAAAATAATGGAAAAGAATAATCAACATTACTATAGTCAATTTCCTGACGTTAACGTAAAAATTAATACAATTTCAGAGAGTTTAAGAAGGCATCTATATATTTTTAAAACAATTTCTGGTGTTTTTTCTTATAATAAAATTGATTTAGGCACAAAAATATTTATAGAACATATGGTTATTCCTAAAAGACCAAGCATTTTGCTTGACTTGGGGTGTGGCTATGGACCTATAGGAATAGTATTAAGTTATGAATCACCAGAGAGTACTGTATATTTGATTGATATTAACAAACGCGCAATTTGGTGTGCTAAAGAGAATACTAAAATAAATTTATTGAATCATAAAAAAAAAGTTATTATTTTGGCAGGAAATTATTTTGAGCCAATTAAAAACAAGTATTTGAAATTTGATAGTATCTATATGAATCCACCAGTACGCCAAGGAAGAAAAAAACTTAAAGAACTGATAAAGGAAATTTCAACATATTTAAAACCAAATGGTTCATTTCAGTTTGTTATTAAAAAGAAAATGGGAGCACCTTACTTATTAGAATTTCTAAAAAAAATTTTTCAAGAAGATAATATTAATATTATATGTAAAAGAAGTGGGTATTGGGTATTTAGATGCTTTAATGAATAATTGCTTCAAATAAAGTAAGAAATGATGAGAAAAGAGTAAAATTTTTTAGATTAGAAATATTTGATTATTTATAAATTGTAAAAAACGAGGATTTTTCCTTGACTAAGAAGAAGAGGATAGACGTCTTACTCCACCAATTTGTTCCTCAACATATTCTATTAACTAAAGAAGAATCACAGAATTTATTAGATCAATATAAAATCGACCTTAATGATTTACCTCAAATGTTTGAAAAAGATCCCGTTGCAATCGCTATTGGAGCAAAGGAGGGTGACATTGTTAAAATTATTCGAGATTCCAATACTACTGTTAAATCTGTAAACTATTATCGATATGTCAAAAAGGAAAAAATCTAAAACTATTCTTTTTATTTACAAAAAAAAGGTTTAATAAATCTTGAGCTCAGAAAATTTAACAAATGAGGATAAATGGATAATTTTAAAGAGTTTATTTGATGAAAAGGGATTGGTAAGGCAACATTTAGATTCTTATAATAATTTTATTGAATACGAAATGCAAATAATTGTAGATGAATCTGGTGAGGTCATTCCTGATATTCCAGGATTTAAAATTAAATTTGGCAAAATAAAAGTAGGTGTGCCTAAAGTAAGAGAAGCTGATGGAGCTACTATGGAAATTACTCCAATAGAGGCTCGAATTAGAGAACTAAGCTATGCAGCAGATATAACTTTAGAAATGACTCCAATTACTATAGATGAACGCACACAGAGGGAAGAAGCTGAAGAAACCCTTGATATTTATATAGGTAAAATTCCAATAATGTTAAAAAGTTGTAGATGTCCATTAGAAAGTTTATCTGAACAAGAATTAATTAATCGAGGCGAAGATCCATTAGATCCCGGTGGATATTTTATAATTAATGGAACAGAACGTGTTCTCGTCACCCAAGAAGATTTAGCACCAAATAGAATTCTGGCAGAAGAAGCTAGTAGAAGTTCTAGTGCAACTCATCAAGCAAAAGTTTTTTCCACTAGAAGTGGTTTCAGAGCACCTGTAACTATTGAACGGAAAAAAGATGGAAATTTAAGAGTTTCATTTCCTTCAGTTCCAGGTAAGATTCCTTTAGCTATTCTGATGAGAGCACTAGGATTACATTCTGATAGAGAAATATTTGAAGCTATATCAGAAAATGATGAAATTCAAAAAGAATTAATACCAGTTATTGATGTAGCATCTGAGATCCAGGTACTGAAAGATCCTGAGAAATCTCAGCATAATGCTCTTGATTATATAGGAAAGAGAGTTGCAATAGGACAAACAAAAGATTATCGTATAAGAAGAGCTCTCCAAGTTTTAGATAGATATCTTTTGCCTCATATAGGAAATTCTGAAGAAGATAGAATTAAAAAGGCATATTATTTGGGCCAAATGGCTCAGAAAGTAATGGAACTTGCTTTAGGGTTAAGAGAACCAGATGATAAAGATCATTATGCTAATAAAAGACTTAAATTAGCTGGAGAATTATTTACATCCCTATTTAGAGTAGCTTTCTTGAATCTTGTTAAAGATATCAAATATCAGTTAGAAAGGACTGCTGTTCGTGGAAGAGCTCCAAATATAAAAACTGCCGTAAGAGCAGATGTAATCACTGAAAGAATTAGACATGCTTTAGCAACGGGAAATTGGGTTGGTGGTAAGGCAGGTGTAAGCCAACTTTTGAATAGAACTAATCATGTCGGAACTTTAAGTCATTTAAGAAGAGTTATTTCACCCTTAAGTCGTAGTCAGCCCCATTTTGAAGCTAGAGATTTACACCCAACTCAATGGGGAAAAATTTGCCCAGCGGAGACTCCTGAAGGACCAAATTGTGGGCTAGTTAAAAATCTAGGATTAGCGTCAATAATTTCAGTGGGTACTGATGAAAGGATTATTGAAAATATTTTAATCGATTTAGGGGTTATTCCTATAAATGAAGTTAAAAATGTCAGGGGAGATAAGGTTAAAGTGTTTTTAAATGGCAAATTAGTAGGTATTCATCAACAATATAATCCTTTTATTCGTCAACTCAGAGAGAAGAGAAGAAAAGGAGAAATTGGACAACATGTGAATATTGGATATTATCATGATTCTAAGGAAATTCAAATTAATTGTGATGCTGGAAGAGCAACAAGACCATTATTTGTATTAAAAAATAAAAATATATTAATTAATAGAGAAGACATTGATAAGATAATCCAGAAAAAGTTCAATTGGTCTGATTTAGTTCAAAAAGGAGTTATTGAATATTTAGATGCTGAAGAAGAGGAAAATGCTTATATTGCTATGTTTGAAGAGGATATTACAGCAGAACACACTCATTTGGAAATATCACCTGCCGCAATTTTAGGGATATGTGCATCAATTATACCCTTTCCAGAACATAATCAATCTCCAAGAAATACTTATGAAGCTGGGATGGTTAAACAAGCATTAGGTTTATTTGCCGCTAATATGCATTTAAGACTTGACACAAGAGGCCATACATTACATTATCCCCAACAACCTTTAGTAAAGACCAGTCCAATGGAAATTATTGGTATTAATAAACGCCCTGCTGGTCAAAATTTTGTCATTGCTATGATGAGTTTTGAGGGATTTAATATTGAAGATGCTATTATTATTAATAAAGCATCAATTGAAAGAGGTTTAGCACGAAGTCACTTTTTTAGAACATATGATGCTGAGGAAAGAAAATATCCAGGTGGCGAAGTTGATAAATTTGAGATTCCAGAGAGAGGGGTTCGGGGATTTAAATCTGCCGAATCTTATCGCTTACTATCTGAAGAAGATGGAATTATTGAACCTGAAACTCAAGTTAATGGAGGTGATGTACTTATAGGGAGAACATCTCCTCCAAGATTTATAAAATCGTATGAGGAGTTTGAATTAATGCAACCCAATAGACGTGAAACATCAAAGAATATGCGCCATAATGAAAAGGGAATAGTTGATACAGTAATTATCTCAGAAACAGTGGATGGCAATAAGTTGGTGAAAATTAAAGTTAGAGATTTAAGAATACCAGAATTAGGTGATAAATTCTCATCACGACATGGTCAAAAAGGAGTATTGGGATTAATTGTTGATCAAGCTGATATGCCATATACATCATCTGGAGTTATACCTGATATTATAGTCAATCCTCACGCAATGCCTTCAAGAATGACTTTAGGGCAACTTTTTGAAGGTATAAGCGGAAAAATTGCTTGTACCACAGGAAAGTTAGGAGATGCTACCGCGTTTGAATGGACAGATATCACTAAACTTCAAGAACAATTAGTTATATCTGGATTTGAATTTAATGGCAGGGAAGTAATGTATAATGGAATCACAGGAGAAAAATACGAAGCAGGAATTTATTGTGCTCCAATTTATTATCAAAAATTATACCATTTAGTAGCTGATAAACTTCATGCAAGGGCACGTGGACCAGTTCAAATTTTAACAAGACAACCAACAGAAGGTAGAGCAAGAGAAGGAGGTTTACGTTTTGGAGAAATGGAGCGAGATTGTCTTGTAGGGCATGGTTCAGCGTTATTATTAAAAGAAAGATTATTAGATGAATCTGATCGAACTGTTATATTAGTGTGTGAAAAATGTGGGCTTTTAGCAGTATATGATCGAAATCGAGACAAGCGATATTGTCCAGTGTGTGGAGAGGGAACAATCATCTCAAAAGTTGTCTGTTCATATGCTTTTAAATTATTATTACAAGAAATGATGAGTTTAGGTCTTGCTCCAAGACTTAAATTAAAAGAAAAAATATAAAAATTTAATTAATAACTTAAATTTCATCAGTCTTTTTAGAATCCTACTCCTAAGAAGGTATATAATTCTGGTATTAAGCAATATATAATATATAATACAAAAAGCGTTAATAAAGAGACCCACACTGATTTATCCCATGGAATGTCAATTAGATATTTCACAAGAACTAAAAGAATTAAGAATCCAATAATTGGTGTTAGACGAGTTAAATAGTTGAATCCACCGTTATCGATTGCATTTCTTATTGCTGCTAAAGCATCACCAATTGCCCCTAATACCACATCAATAGCATTTAAAATAATCGGTAAAAGTAAAACGACAATAAAAGCTAATAAAAGAATTAAAAATTTTTTATCTGAAGCCTTGGTTTTAGATTCTAAAAGTAGAACTACTATGTATATTATTAAGGTTACTATGATCGTTGCAAGAATCAACCATAATATAAAAAACAATGGTTCAGCATTTTGAAATAACATAATATATTCTAAATTAGTGGTTTTGATTAAATTTATTGTAATTTTACTAAAATAAAAATTTTTCTTTTCTCTTTTAAAATTATTAACCTATAATTGAATTTGGGATTAACAAGGGATCTCTAAAACACACCCCAATTTAAAAGAAAAAAATGTAATGAAAAACCTAAAAATATTGATGAAATTAAAATGTTTATTATTGATAAACGAACTGAACTTTCTCTTCCATATTTTGTATATAAAATTAAAATTGTTAAAGATATAAATCCTAAAATGAGAAAAAGCCATGCAAAAATGTATAATGATAATGAAGGAATATTTGGCATTTAGTAACGACTAATTTTTTTATAGTTAGTATGTGTTAGTTATTTTTTATTTTTTTTTAAGTTTATGAATGAATAAAATTTAAAATTATATTCTATTGATATTTAATCAATGACTATTTTATTATTGAATTAAATGAATCTGGTTTAAAAATGCATTTTCTTAAAGAAATAGTAAAAACCCCAATTTTAGAAGATCCCCCCAAGAAACATGTCAGAGTCCATCGCCATTTTTATCGATATTCAAAAGGAGAATTTATTGGTCCTGCTTTAAAAATCTCAAAAACTAATACTCGGATTACATTAAAAGGATCTCACGAATATGAAGATCTAATAATAGAGATCGTATCAAATACAATACCAGAAAATGAAGTTGAAATAAAGGGTACTTTAATAACTGGAACGGATATAAGTGATATTATAACAGATCTAGGATTTAAATGGGATCTTAAGAAATCAACTGGTAAAACTAAAAATTATAAAGCAAATATCTCAACTGTTATAGATAAAAAAATTCTTCTCCAAAGTATTGAAATATTTAGAAAAAATACTTACTTTTTAATATCTTTCAATATCAATCCTACTTGTAAAGTATCTACTAAAAAGACTATTCCTCAACCTTCTAAAAAGAAAATCGAAGATGATGACATTAATAAAAGAATTACATTTTGTTCAGGTGTTATTGAAAATAATGAATACAATAGAGAGCTGGTTATAAGTTCAGCATTCCCTGATTTTAAAAAAGATATTTCTAGTAAATGGAATAATATCCTCATAACAAACAATTATAAGATATCCGATATAATTCTTCCAGATGATGTTAAGGATTGGGGATTAAAGCGCATAATGGCAATAAGGAAAGGTAAATTATTCAGAACTGTTGAAATTGATGGTGAAATAATAGAAAAACAATATTCTATTGTTGTTTGATAATTAAGAGAGATTTTTTTTTAATCAAATTTTTAAAAAAATTTAATTTCTATGAAAAATTAAAAATATACAACCTAAAAAACTAAACTTAAATGGGGCTTAATTAAATTAAAGAATTAAATCAATACTTAAGGTCTTTTCTTTATATAATTGGTGGAGATATTGCGATTTATATTGGAGAAGAGCTCCTAAATTCTGAATCTGAAGATATAACTGATGAAGATATAACAGAAAATATAAAAGAACGCATTGAAGGTTCCGATATCGATTTTGAACCAGATGATACTGAAATTTTAAAATTAAATACTGTTCGGAAAACTCTTTATAAATTGTATTCTGAAAGACTTGCCCAATTTAGACGTATACGAGATAAATCCACAGGATGGTTTATCTATTATTGGTGGCATGAATTTGATCTACTTGAAGAATTACTTTTAGAGAAAAAGAAATTGGTTGAAAGCAAATTAAGAGATAGATTACAGTTCGAACAAAATAACTTCTTTTTTATATGTATCAATTGTCAAAATTCAATTATTAAATATAATTTTGATGAGGCATTTGAGCTAAATTTTAGGTGCCCCGATTGTGGTGGGAATTTAGAGGCTCAAGATAATCAAAAAATTATAGAATTTTTAAAAAATAAGATTGCTTCAAATAAAAAACTTAAAATTTTAGTTAATTCAAATTAATTCGATATTCTTTTTATGGTAAATTTTTACCGATTAATAGTATATCTATAACTGAAATGATTAAAAAAAAATATAAGTATAAAGTTAGATTTGGTACATGTTCAAAAGATTGCTATGGATCTTGTGTATTTACAGGAGTGTGGGATGATGATGCACAAGAATGTAAATTTATATCAGCAATTCCTTCAAAAAGTCATCCATTTACCAATGGATTTTTTTGTCCGAAATATAAAAGAAGGGAAGATTTAATTTATCACCCAGAGCGCCTAAAAAATGCATTAATTAGAACTGGACCTAAACCTGAAAACAATTTTAAGAAAATTTCTTTAAACAAAGCATTAGAATTAATTACTGAAAAACTTATAAATAATCAAAGTAATAATAATTTTAATTCTGTTTTAGGTTCTTTTTATACAGGTAATTCTGGATTAATATCACAGTATGCACCTCTAAGATTCTTTAGAAAGATTGGAGCCACAATCACCAATGGAGGGATCTGTAATGAAGGGGGTTGTGCTGGACTTACAGAATTATTTGGAACATATTCTACAACAAATCCATTTCAATTAAATAATCAATCTACGAAATTAATAGTGATATGGGGAAGTAATCTCTCAGAGAGTAATAACCATGCTTATTATTTAATAAAACAAGCATTAAAAAACGGAGTTAAACTTGTTGTTATTGACTCTCGACGTACTGTTATTGCAGAGAAAGCTAACAATTTTTTACAGATTTTACCTGGTACTGAACATTTGTTAGTTAAATTAATAGTCAGTGAATTAATTAATTATAATGCCCATGATAAAGATTTTTTAACCAAATATGTAGAATCATTCTCCTCAGTTTTTTTAGAAGTAACCAGAATCGATAAAAGCAAGCTTCTAAAACAAATTGGAATTGATTATTATAATATCCAAAATTTTGTTAAACTATTAATAAGATTCAAACACCACACTATATTTAATATTGGATATGGTGTTCAGAAAGATTACTTTGGAGGGAAAATAGTTAAAACTATAGCTTTAATTCAAATTTTACTTGGAAACATAGGAAAAATCGGTACGGGGTTGATATATTCTCAGAGTAATTTTATTAAACCTCTTATTAAACCTCTTCTTAATTATATAACTAATTTTAAAAAGGATTCGAAAATAAAAGAGATTTCTCTAGTAAAACTTGGTTCATTTTTATTATCTAAGAATTACAAACTTCTATTTATATACAATTTCAATCCCGCAAGTTCACTACCTAATCAAAATCTATTAAGAAAAGCATTATTACGAGAAAATCTATATGTAATAGTACTTGATATGTTCTTGAATGAAACAACTAAGTATGCTGATATTGTCATACCAGTGAAATTTGATTTAGAATCATATGATATTATATCTCCTTATTATATACCAAGTTTATCTATTAATATTGGAGGTCCATGTCCATACTCAGATTGTATGTCAAATTTTGAGTTCTTTCAACAATTAGCTTGGAAATTAGGTTTTAAGGAGTCTTTAAGTTTCCAAGAATCCGAAAAGATAATATTTAGGAACTGTTTAAAAATGCTTCCTTTGAAAATTCAAGAAGCACTTTCTACGAAAGGTTATTACCTATTATTTGATAAGGATTTTGTTCCATTTAATAATTTAGAATTTCCTACGCTGAATAATCGAATCCAAGCAGGTGGATCACATTTTGAGTTTGGAGAAAATCAAATAGATCGTAAATTAAATAGGAAAAAGAATGAATTTATACTAATTTCACCTTCCCATTTTTATTTCTTACATTCACAATTAGGTCAGTTAAATAATAGATATTTAGAAGATTTTAACAAGATTTTTCTAACAACTACTGATATTAAAAATTTAGGGTTAACAACAGGTGAGGATGTCCTTGTTGCTAATGAATACGGAACTGGTGTGTATAAACTAGCAGAATCTTCTATGTTGAAATCTGGAACAGCTTTAATATACTCTGGCTTATCATCTACCTTAAAAGGAACTCCAAATGTGAATTTTTTTACTCCCGATAAACCTGAAAAATTAGGATTTTCAGGTGCTTATAATTCAGCTATAATTCAAGTTAATAAGATAATTTAGTAAAAAGAACTATTTTATTTCTTCTTTTTAATAAATGCAATATCACCAAGAGAAGTCCCAGATGATTTTTTCATATACTTGCTTTCTTGAATGTTTGCTTCAATTTCATCCACTTTCTTCAAGATTTTTATTTTGTAAACTTCCTCTATCTTTTTAGCTAACATTATAGTAGGTTTCACTTTACCAGTCTCTATTCTTCTAAGCAATGAAGGTTTTTCATTCAATTTTTGAGCAAATTGATCTTGATTTAATCCACATGAATTCCTTGCATTTCTAATTATTTTACTATATTCTGGAATAAGTTCAACATTTTCGATTGAATCCTTTTCTGATCTTCGTTGTTTTATAGAAGATACTCTAATTTGAGTTTTTTTTTTCCTAATATCCGAAATTGGAGATGATTTTTCGATTTTAGTACCATGTTGAGCACAATTATGACAAACTGTTATTTTAGCGCCTTCTAATAAAACTTTTTGTCCCTTACCCCATATAATACTTCCACATATAGGACATTCCTTATCAATTTCATTATATCTTTGATTTGACATAAAAAAATCTTAAATTTGAATAATTGAAGGCATTATTTTATATAAATAGAATTTGATTGAAAACTCTTATAATTTATGGTTTTGGTATTGTTATAATTTATAATCTATAAATTTTTTAGAAATTGAGATTTTTAAGAAAATGTAAGGAAGTAACCTTAAATTTAAATGATTAAAAGTTTATTAATAAATTAAGCCAGTTTCTGAAAAATTTTAATTATCGTGAGAAAAGAAGGGGTTTATACTATTTGACTACAATAAAAGATAAGCGAAAGAGAGAAGAAACCAAAGATGGAGAATATTTAATAACTTATACTAGACATCTAGAGAAAAGACTTAGAAATTTAGAAACTGAAAAACAGTTATTAGACGCAGAGCGATTGAGATTAGAACAAGAATTACATAGTTTAAGAAATGAAATCGATAGGTTAAGAGAGCCTCCTTTAGTCTCTGCAACAATTATAGATTTTCTCGATGATAAAGGAAGAGCAATTGTTAAAAGTTCAACTGGACCAAGTTTTGTGGTAAATACAAGTAGAAAAGTAAGAAATGAAAAATTAACACCTGGTATGAGAGTTGCTTTAAATCAAAGGACATTTGCAATAATGGAAGTTTTACCAACAAAGCTAGATCCATTTGTAAAAGGTATGGAGGTAATTGATTCAATTCCGGATATATCATATGAAGATGTTGGAGGATTAGAAGATCAGATGCAAGAGGTCCGGGAAACAGTTGAATTGCCCTTAAAGAAACCAGAATTGTTTAAAAAAATAGGAATTGAACCTCCAAAAGGTGTATTACTTTATGGAGCCCCTGGTACGGGTAAAACTTTATTAGCAAAAGCAGTTGCTCATGAAACAGAAGCAACATTTATAAGAATTATAGGATCTGAATTAGTACAAAAATTTATTGGAGAAGGCGCACGTTTAGTCAGAGAAATTTTTAATTTAGCCAAGGAAAAAGCCCCTACAATACTATTCATTGATGAGTTAGATGCAATAGGATCTCAAAGATTAAAAATTGCGACATCAGGAGATAGAGAAGTACAACGGACATTGATGCAGTTATTAAGTGAATTAGATGGATTTGAACAAAGAGGAGATGTAAAAATAATTGGTGCTACAAATCGTGTAGACATTTTAGACCCAGCATTATTAAGACCAGGAAGGTTTGATCGAATGATAGAATTCCCTATTCCAGATGAGAGGTCTAGAGAATCTATTTTTAAAATTCATACAAGAAATTTATATATTGAAGAAAATGTTGATTTTAATAGATTAGTTATTTTAACAGAAGGAGCAACAGGAGCAGATATTAAAGCAATATGCACTGAAGCAGGTATGTTTGCAATTAGAAAAGATGCTGAAATAATTATGAATAAAGATTTTTTAGATGCAATTGATAAAGTTATGAAAAAAGTTAAAGACAAATGTTTAGAATCTCGACTTTATTCTTAATTATTGTGAAATATATATTATCTGATTGATTTTTTTTATTAAAAAATTCAATTAACTGTAATTTTAAATGGAAAAAAATGATTTATTAGATTTCAGAAAGCTTAAAGCAATATCAGATTATCAATTTGGTATTGAAATTACTGATCTTTTATTTAATGACATAATTAATATCTCTCTTGAGAGATCTGCTAAAACAGGTAAGATAAGGTATGTGTATTATAAGAAATATTTATTACTTACTTTAAAACCTCGTAATGGATTTTTTACATTGAGCTTGTATTCAGCAAAAAAAATTATTGAAAACACATCTCCACCAACATTGAGAGCTATAGTACTAAATGAAATATCTGAATATATCAAAAAAGGCAGAAACGTTTTTTGTAAACACGTTATAAATATTGATGAAAATTTAAGACCCTTAGATGAAATAATCGTAGTTAATCAAAACGATGATTTATTAGCCATTGGGAGACTAAAAATACCTGTTACTTATGTTAAAGCTTTCTCTAGCGGTATTGCAATAAATGTTAGGAAGGGTATCTATAAATCAAAAATTTAAATCACAACTTATTATATTAACTTAATATTTTTATAAATTCATAAAATTATATTCTGAGGAGAATTAATTGGTTAAATTACCAAAAGAAATGCAAGACAGAGCTAAGAATAAACCTAAACGCCCACAATTGGCTCAGAAACGAGAAGGCCAGCAATTTGGATCAAGACAAATGCGAAGAAAAATGGCACAACAGGGTATTGATATGGATCAGATAGAAGCTACACGTGTAATTATTGAAGGAACAGAAAAAACCTTGGTAATTGAACAACCAGAAGTTGTTTTAATGAAGCAAGCGGGTCAAGAAATATATCAAATAATAGGAACTGCAGAGGAACATTTTCCTGAAGAATTTTCTATTGGAAGTAAAGAAAAACTTGAAGATACTCAGGACTTAGAAGAAATGGAAATTAAACCTAAAATAACAGAAAATGATATCATGCTAGTAGCAATGCAAACAGATGTAGATAAAAAAGAAGCAGAATCTGTTTTGAAAGAATGCAATGGAGATATAGCAAAAGCTATTTTATTACTAAAAAATCGGCTATAAAAAAGATTTTATATTTCGAAGATTTTAAATAATAAAAATTAAGAATTATAAAACTTTTTTAATTTAAAATATTGTTGATTAGATTAAATATGTCAAAATTTAAAAAAAAGATTATAAGCCGCGAATTATCTCTCTCAGAATTAGATATTCAATTTGAAAAAATTATACAATTTACAGGTTGGATATTTCTAATTGCTTTAGGGGGCTTTATGTTGAGTTGGGTAGTTTTTGATAGTGTTATGAATTTAATTAACCTTCAATTAAATGCTATGACTTTTACATTTATTATTTTTACAGGTACAAATTCAGCTATAGGTTTTGGATTAGCCTCAAAGATTAAAAATAATAGAATTAAAAAAAAAAATTTTTTTTATGATTGGTTAATTGGCGAATTTTTATTTTGTATGTTTGCTATTTTTGCTATTGCTGCATACCAGTGGTAGCTTTATTTAAACCAATGTCTAGTCTAATTATATAATTCTTATATTCAGATATAATCTGCCCCTTGATGGATGAAATGGATCAATTATCTCACTATTTTCCAATATTAAAGCCCCATGTTTTTCATTGGAATCAAATAAGAATTATCTCCCTCTACTGCAATAAGTTAGTTGTGTTGTGGAATTAATTTTAACTTCCCTTTAATAACATATCTTATTTGATGTTGTGGATGTCTATAAAGTGGAGATTTCGCGTCTTTGTCTAAAATGATATAACAAAGCATTATATTGAAATTATATATTAAAATTATTAACAACCTCCTTTTAGAACTTCTATTCGTTGAGTTTTTTCTTTATTCACTATATTTTTTAGCATAAAAAATATGATGTGCCAGATTATATGAATAAATTTTTTCTTTAAAAAGAGTCATCAATAATTCTTAATAAAATGGAATTGTGTATGTTGACAATTTCTTCGACAAAATTTATGGATATTTGTAAAATCATAAATAATAAATTAGTAATTGGAAACCGTCCTAATAATTATGAATTTTTTCAAATTCTACATAAACAAGTTCTTTAATAACAACTAAAGTATTAATAAATTAAGTTTAAATTGGAAAAAAAAATAAATTTTTATATTAAAAGAGGTAAAGTATTAACGATAATAAAGGATTAATAATTCTGTTAATTCAGTTCATGGTATCGACAAAATTATTAAGTAAAAAAACTTGATTTGAATCTTTTTATAATTGAAGAGTATATAATAGTGAAAAAAGGGATATTTAACAATGGTTATAGTATCAAATTCTGAAACATCTAGTAAAAATGAAACAAATAAATTAAGACGTAAATATCTTAAAAATTTATTACCTCGAGTTTTTAGAACCGAGGGTGATGTAGTACCTTTTGATCCTGTAAAAATTGAACAAAGCCTCATAAATGAAACGGGTTTAGAACAACAGGAGGCAGATAGAATAACAGAGTTGGCAATAAGAAGGATTATATCTTCTGGAATTAAATTTTTATCAGGACCTCATATTAGAGAGATAGTTTGTTCAATTCTATCGGAAACCCATTTTGAAGAGGAACGAAAATTGTATACGAGAATAGGAATGCCTTTAATGGATTATGAAGCAATTTTAGAGAAAGGTGTTGATGAAAATGCCAATCAGGATATGAATCCTGAAAGTATTCATCATTGGGCAGCAAATAGGATATCAGATGAGTATACTCTATTAAGAATATTAGATTCTGAAGAAGCTCATGCACATTTATTTGGTGATATACATGTTCATATGTTAAGATATTTTGATTTAAGACCTTTCTGTCAAGAGTGGGATCCTCGAATGATTTTGGAGTACGGTTTACCACCAGTTGAGAGCTGGGCACATTGTAGTAAATCAGGACCCGCAGGAGGCTTACGTGTAGCAGTTACTCATCTTGCTAAATGGTTAGGAATTATTCAAGGTGAATTTAGCGGAGGTCAAGGTTATGATTATATAACTACATTTTTAGCTCCATATGCTCATGGTATATCTGATAGAGAAATTGATCAATCAATGCAATGTCTAATTTTTGAAACAAATCAAATATTTGCTGCTAGGGGGGGACAAGTACCGTTTACTTCAATTTCCTGCACTCCAACAATACCAGATGGGCTATTGAATATTCCTGCTGTTGGTCCACATGGAAAAGTAGTTGGAACTTATGGAGATTATAAAGAAGAATGTTTAAAGCTTTTTGATGCCTTAACTGAAGTATATATTCAAGGAGATCATAATGGGAAACTTTTTGCATTTCCAAAACATGAGATTAAAGTAAAGAAAGAATGGCTAAGAGAGTTTGAACCATCTTACTTGAAACTTATGGAAGAAGTCGCCACCATGGGTACTCCTTATTTCCTTAATATGTGTCCTGATTGGATGCCAGATGAAATTCATAGTCAATGTTGCAGAAAGTTCCTGAGTGGAAATCAAATTATAGAACAATGTAACCTTGATCCAGAAAAAAGGAAAAATGCTAATGTCTGGGAAAATTATGTAACTATTGGCTCATTACAAAGTGTTAGTTTAAATCTTCCTCGTTATGCCTATTTATCTAAAAACGAAGACGATTATTTCATAATATTGGATAATAAAATTGAGCTTTCTGCAAGAATTTTATGTAAAAAATGGAATCTAATGGAAAAGAGACTAAAAACAGGCCACTTGCCTTTATGTAGCGGTAAAATAAATGATAATCCTATTTTTAATATAAAAGATCAGAACCTTTCGATAGGATTTACAGGATTAAATGAAGCTGTGAAAAGTTTAACCGGATTTGAATTACACGAAAACGATACTGCATACAATCTAGGTAAAAAAATATTAAATTATATGGTTGCCAAGTGTAATACTATGACAGAAAGAGATAAAAAGTATTATTCTCTATGGGAACAGCCTGCAGAATCTAGTTCTGGTCGCTTTGCTCGACTAGATTTAAAGCATTTTCCCAAAAAAGCAATTGTTCAGTCTTCTGGTAAATTTGCCTATTATACAAATTCTGATCATTTTAGGTATGATGCCAATATTCCTTTATCTGAACGAATTAAGAAACAAGGTGATCTCCATCCTATTGTTAATGGAGGGGTTATTACACATATTTGGCTTGGAGAACAAAAACCAGATATTTATGGGTTATGGGAATTTACAAAAAGTATTTGTCTTAAGACAAACACTGCATATTTCGCCTATTCACCAGATTTTACTTACTGTCCTCATTGTAGAAAGATGTTTCGGGGTGGAGTTTTTATTTGTCCTCAGTGTAATTCTGGAGATGTAAAAGTATACTCAAGAGTTACAGGATATTACAGTGAAGTAAATCGATATAATCCAGGAAAAAAAGCTGAATGGAAAGCTCGTAAACGGGAAATCTTATCTATATAATTTAAATTACTTAATTTTTGAATTAGCTTTTTTCAAAACAAATTTCTAAACTGCTAAAAAATCATTTTTTAATTTGATTTTTTAAATCATTAAGATATATAATATTTATGTCTGAGAAGAGTTCTCTTCACGAGATTCAGCGTATAGTAGATGAATGGATCAATAACCATGGAGGTTATTGGCCCCCACTAGCAATGCTATCAGCTGTTATAGAAGAGATTGGAGAATTAGCAAGAGAAATAAATCACCTTGAAGGATATAAACCAAAAAAAACAAATGAACCTATTCTAAATTTGGGCGAAGAATTAGCAGATCTAATTTTTGCACTAATTTGCCTTGCAAATTATTACAAAATTGATTTAACTAAAGAAATTAAAAAGGTTTTAGAGAAATATGAAAATAGAGATTCAAAAAGATTTTGTTAAATAAATTTTTTTTCTATAATTTTATTTCTAAAATATAAAATTTTAATGTTGTATCTCTTTCTATTCTTTTAAGAAAGTATATTTATTGCTTGAATAAAAATTGAATTATTTAAATGATAGACAACGGTTTAGATAAACAAGAAATTTTAAAACTATTAGAAGAAAAATTGAAGAGAGATCTTTCATATAATTCAGGTTCGATTCTAGGATCAATGTGTACAGAACCTTTTGAATTCGGAAAAGAAATATATTTAAAGTATATTTCAAAAAATTTAGGAGATCCTGGGCTGTTTCCTGGAACTGCTGAATTAGAAAATGAATTAGTTGCGGAAATAGGGACATTGTTTGGTGGAGAAAAAATAATTGGAACTTTTACTACTGGAGGCTCAGAAGCAAATTTAATTGCTATGAGGATAGCTAAGAAATTAAGACCTGATTTAAAGAAACATGAAGTTATCGCTCCTGTTTCAGCTCATATCTCTTTTGATAAAGCAGCTGATTTATTACATATTAAACTACAGAAAGTTAAGTTAACCAAGAATTATGAATTAGATCTTAATCATTTTAAATCATTAATTAACAAAAATACTTGTGGGATTGTTGGAGTAGCTGGTACAACTTCATTAGGATTAGTAGACCCTATAGAAGAAATGGGGAGCATAATAGAGGGAAAAAACATCTACTTTCATGTTGATGCTGCGTTCGGAGGATTTATTTTACCTTTCTTAGAAAAATTAGGATATAATTTGCCTAGTTGGGATTTTTCAGTTAAGGCAGTTGATTCTATCACTGCAGACCCTCATAAAATGGGATTAGGTATTATCCCCTCTGGTGGATTTTTTGTAAGAAATCATTCTATTTTACAAAAAACAGGATTTGAGATCCCCTATTTAGCAGGAGGAAATTTCAAACATTTCAATATTGTAGGTACTAGACCAGGAGGACCTGTGATCGCCTTTTGGGTCATTTTAAAAGCTTTAGGAATTAATGGATTTAAAATGATTATCAAAAAATGTATGGAAAATACTCAATATCTAATGAAAATAATTTCTGAAATTGATGGATTAAAGCTAGCTGCTAAACCTGTCATGAATGTAGTTGGAATTACCACAACAACAGGAGATAGTATATGTGAGCTTAATGAAGAATTACGGAAAAAAAATTGGATGCTAGGAAAATTTGAGAAATTCAATCTAATACGAGTTGTAGTAATGCCCCATGTTCAAAAAGAGCATATAAAAGCTTTTACTGAGGATTTGAAATTAATTACAAAGAAATTAAAAATTTACTAAATTTTTATTTTCGAGTTTTAAATTAATCCAGATAATTATTCATTTCTTTTTGATTATAATAAGTTTCGATTAAAATTTGCGTTCTAATCAAATATTACCTATAAAAAAATATATTTAGGTCTGATTATTATTTAATATTTAGTACAATATAATTTCAGAGTTTAATTTCATATTTTTATAGAGAAAAACAACATGGGGAAGGAAAAAAAAACTCTAGGAATAAAAACAGCCAGATATTTTACGAAAAATTGTTCAAAATGTGATTTTGAATATCCGAATTGGTTTACAAATTGCCCTAAGTGTGGAGCATCATGGAATGATACAGAAATAAAATCAAAAACTCATAATAAAGAACCTAATAAAAAAACAATTAAAATTATTGTAAAAATTACAGAAGAGGATTTTAATAAAGCTATACAAAAAGTAAATCTGGTTTTCACTGCAGATCAAGGTCAATCATGGTATCAAATGGAAATGAATTTTAAAATAGATTATTTCATATCGGAAATAGCAGAAATTCCTATAGGAGCAGTAGTAATTTATTATATCGAGGTATATTTAGAGGATGGTGAGAGAATTATTGAAAATAATGATGGAAAATTTTATTATTATAAAGTAGGTGCTCCAATTGAACGAATGGAACAAGAAACCTTGGAAAGAGAACATAAAGCTAAGATGGATGATTTTAACATCAGATCTCCCAAACCTATAGAATATAATAAAGGTTTAATCGAAACACAAAAAACAAAAATGATTGAAAAATCTACCACAATCCCTAAGGAGGTTATTAAATTTCCTGTAAAAGATATATCTCAAGTGAAAGAATCCAATAATGTAACAATATTTGGGAAACCTCAAACAATGATTGATCCAGATTTAAAAATATGCGTACATTGTAAATCAAAAATCAAAAGAATTTGGAGTACTTGCCCCATTTGTGGTAAAAATCTTTAGTTCCCTTGTTTGAGATTAAATACTTATCATTAATAAAGATATAATTACTTCTTGCATTCTAAAATAATGCGAATTTATAATTTTGTCCCACATTTATTACAAAAAGCATAATCTGCTGATAAAATTGCTCCACATTTTTTGCAAACAATCATCTCTTTACCTGTAGTAGGTTGTTCTTGAATTGGTTTTGAGGATTGAATAGGTGTAAAAGCAGCTGGTTTAGTTTCAACATCTTCTACGTTTGGTATAATTCTTAATGTGCTAGTTTCTTCTATTTCAGATTCTTTTGTCGCAGAAAATGGAACGAACGAAGAAGTTAAAGGAGTTGTTGTGTCTTCTGCTTTTTGAGATAATGTTTGAAAAAGAGAGGTTTTACTTGACGATTCAGTTGAGGGTGGAATTGATTTAGAAGGTATTGGCACTGAAATTTGCTCTTTCTCTTTTTTTTCTTTTTTAGGTTTCTCTTTCTTTTCTTTCTTTACTTTTTTCATCTCTTGTATTAATTTTTGCTGACGTTCTTTTTCTTCTTGAAGTTTCCTCTCTTTTTCTTCTTTTTTCTTTTGTTTTTCCATCTTTTTTTTGTCTTTCTTCGAATAAATAGGTTCTGGCATATAATCTGTTAATGATTCAGGTTTAGATTCAGATGGTTTATTATCAACTAAGAAGGGTGTAGTTTTCTCAATATTTTCAGCTAGTTCTGTTTCATGAGATATCTTAAATTCTGCTGGTGGAGGTGCTGGAACTGGGACATTTGAAGTAAATGGCACTGTTTTTGGTTTGTAAGTATCTGTACTAAGTTTTTGACTTTTAGGTGAAAGAATAAAACTTGGTATATGATCCTCTTCTGATGATTCTTCAGCTAGTATTTGCTCAGGTGTTTTAAATTGAAGCTCAGCCTTCTCTTCTATTTGAGTATCTGCTGATGGTTCGGGGAGTGGAATTTCGGGTTCTGGGAGTGGAATTTCGGGTTCAGGGAGTGGAATTTCGGGTTCATATGTTGGCTCAAACGTAGATGTTGGCTCAGGAACAGGAGGAGCTTCAAAATCATAGTCTGATTCTAAAGCAAAAGTTGGTTTTGTTATTTTTTCAATTTGAGGTTCTGGTACAGGAGGTGCAGCATATTCATAATTTGCATTAATTTGAGATGTTGTAGGAGTAGTTACTTCACTATTAGTCATTTTTATTAAACCTGGACTGAAAACAATATTTTGAGAAATGAGTTGATCAGGGACCCCAGATCCAATCATCAAACACGCAAGAATGTAAAAACAATCTCCAACACCTTCACCTGTTTTTGCTGACGTTTCCATATAATACAAATTAAAGTTTCTTGTAAATTCATTGATTTCTTCTAAAGTGACTGCTCTTTGGTCAATTAAGTCACTTTTATTTCCTACTAAGAGTAATGGAATTTCAGTTTTCACATTTGCTCTAACTTCTTCTATCCATTGAGGTAAATGCTCAAAACTATCTGAATTAGTAAGATCGAATATTAATAGAGCACCTAAAGAGCCTCGATAATACATTGGTCTAATTGAGCTGAAACGTTCCTGTCCACCAGTGTCCCATATTTGAAGTTTCGCTCGAATCGGACCCTCATCTGTTTCAATTGTTATTGTTTTTACGTGGAAATCCACACCAATTGTCATTTTATAATCTTCTGTAAAAAAACCTTTTGAGAATCGAAGAGTGAGAGCTGTTTTTCCAACCCCTCCATCTCCTACCACGATTGATTTAAAGAGAAAATCATACTCCTCTGCCATTGCTAGTTCACTGTTGATTTTTCAGTTATAATATACCTAAAATTTTCAAAAATGTTCTTTCTTTTATATATAATTACTATAAATACAAATTTATAATTTTATTTATATCCATAAATAGAGTTTTGTCCATTTTTCTATTAATCAATTGAGATATCCATGTAATATTTTTTTAAATCATAATAATTTTTATTTGCTATATCAACTAGTAAAAGTATAAAAATATTTATTTCAATAAATCATTATTCCTAAACGTTAGTTAAAGACTGATTGAAATATTTAGAAGGGAAGATTTTTGTTTAGAAAAAGGGAAAATAAACCTTATTTTCAAATTGCATTAGATCTATTAAATTTGCATAGAGCGTTACAGATTGCTGAAGAAGCAGTAAAAGGTGGAGTGGAATGGATTGAAGCAGGAACACCATTAATAAAGTCTGAAGGAATGAATGCAGTTAGAGCTTTACATAAAAAATTTCCTGGGAAAGTAATTGTAGCCGATATGAAAACAGTAGATGGTGGCTCTGCTGAAATAGAAATGGCAGCTAAATCTGGTGCTAAGATTGTCCTCATGTTGGGAGGTAGTGATAATACTTCAGTAACTGAAGCTGTGCAAGCGTCAAAACAGTATGGTGTAATGTTAGGATGCGATACAATTGATATTCCTAAAGAGAAAATAGTAGAAAGAGCATTAGAATTAGAAGAGCTAGGAGTTGATATGATATGTGCCCATGTGGGTGTTGATCAGCAAGTTATTTATGGTGGAGAGAAAACTCTTGAAGTAGCAAATAAGTTAAAAGAAAAATTACAACCTACTACTTGGATTGGAATAGCAGGGGGAATAAATAGCGAAACAGCGGCAAAAGCAAAAGAAATAGGTGTTGATGTTATAATCGTAGGTGGTGCTCTTTATAAAGCTGAAAGCCCAGAAATATCAGCAAGAAATATCTTAACAGCTATTGAGTCCGCAAAACCAATAAAATCAGATTTATTTAAGAAATATGATGAATCTCGAATAAGAGATGCTCTCAGTAAGGTTTCTTGTCCAAATATATCTGATGCAATGCACAGATCAGGTGAAATGCATGGTTTAAAACCTGTATGGATAGGGACAGAACAAAACCCAATGAAATTTGCTGGACCCGCTGTTACTGTAAGAGCTTATAATGGCGATTGGAGCAAGCCTGTGGAAGCTATAGAAGTGGCAAATAAAGGAGATGTTATTGTTATTGATGCTTGTGAAGGGCGAGATGCTGTATGGGGAGAATTAGCATCATGGAGTTGCAAAGTAAAAGGGATTTCTGGAGTAGTAATTGATGGAGGGGTAAGAGATATCGATGATATTAGAGAAATTAAGTTTCCTATTTTTGCTAGACATTTTACACCAACAGCTGGTGAACCAAGAGGATTGGGAGAAATCAACGTAAGTATTGTATGTGCTGGTCAAAAAATAGAACCAGGAGATTGGATTGTCGGAGATGATTCAGGAGTAGTGGTCATTCCAAAAAATAAAGCTCAAGAGATGGCAAATCGTGCAATAGATGTATTAGAGAAAGAAAATAGAATTCGAGAAGAAATTAAAAGAGGATCTACTCTATCAGAAGTAATGTATTTGAGAAAATGGGAAAAACAAAAATGATTCTTCTGAAAAAAGAAATTTCTTTATATTTCATTAATTCCCACATAAGACCCATTTATTCAATAAGATTTTTTATTTAAGGTTCATATACTTTTTAAGAGTTGTAATTTAAGGTAATTTTTTATGGTAGAGCCCAAAGATATTGATTTTTATTCATTAGGTTTCAACTATATTGAAACCAAAACAATGTTTGTATCTGATTATAGAAATGGTAAATGGGATGAAGGTAAATTAGTTCCTTTTGGGAATCTCGAAATTTCTCCAGCTGCATGTGTACTTAATTATGGACAAGGAATATTCGAAGGAATGAAAGCTTTAAAAACAAAAACAGGAGAAATAACTTTATTTAGGCCGGAAGAAAATGGTAAGAGACTAAATAAAAGCGCAATAAGAATGATGATGCCTACCTATGATTTAGATCAGTTCATTAAAGCTGTTAAAATGGTAGTAAAAGCTAATGAAGATTACATCCCCCCATACGAAAGTGGTGGAGCTCTATACATTAGACCATTATTGATTGGAGATGAACCAATTTTAGGGGTAAAATCTGCACAGGAATTTAAATTTATAATTTTTACTGTACCAGTTGGACCTTATTTCCCTGAAGGATTTAATGGTATTGATTTAGAGATTTCTAAGACTTATACGAGAGCTGCTCCAGGAGGAACAGGTTCAGCAAAAACAATATGTAATTATGCCGGGACAATGTTACCAATGAAAGAGACAAAAAAACGAGGATTTGCTCAAATATTATATTTAGATGCAATCCAACTGGAATATATTGAAGAAGTTGGAACTGCCAATTTCTTTGGTATGATTAACGGGAAACTCGCAACACCAAGAAAGACGGGTACAATACTCGAAGGAATCACAAGAGAGTCAATTTTAATAATCGCCTCAAAAAAGCTGGGGCTTGAAGTTGAAGAGAGAGATATTTCTTACAAAGAGTTATATGAAGAGAGTTGTACAGAAGCATTTTGCACCGGAACTGCAGCAGTGATAACACCAATCGCTTCCGTTGCTTTAGAAGGTAGAGTTAGAGTATTTAATAATAAAGAGCCAGGAGAAGTAACAAAAAAGATTTATGAACTTTTAACTGGAATTCAGCGTTTAGATATTGAGGATGAGTTTGGTTGGATCGTCAAAGTGTAATGATTTTCTTTTACTCATACATTTTTATTTTATAGTTTTTCAACCAAAATGTCAAATGCTTTTTTGATATTATCTCCTGTCTTTGAGGAGATTTCTAGATAACCAATAACGTTATTGTATTTATTTCTAATTTCCGCTATTGAACTCTCAAAATGATGAGATTTATCTGGATTAATTAAATCGCTCTTATTTCCCAAAATAAATGCTGGAATATTACCATATATTTTTAAAATTCTTATCCAATTCTGAACATTTTCTAACGTTTTAAAACGCGACAAATCAAACATTACGTAAGCAGCCAGAGATCCGTCTACAAATTCGTTTAATAATCTTCTAAACTGATCTTGGCCCGCAAAATCCCATGTAATAATATTATATTCGCTTCCTTTGATAAAAATATTTTTTGAGAAAAAATCCACTCCTTTCGTAAGTTCACTATTTGCATCGAATCTATCATGAATTAATCGGTTAGGAAATGAGGTTTTCCCTACACCTCCATCTCCAGAAACAATTATCTTTACTGTTTTTCTCATCTTAATATTATAGATGCGATAATAGATTTAAAAAATACTTCAAAATTTGTTTTCCGTAATAACGAAACAAAAAAAAACTTTTGTATTAGAATCAGAAATAATTTATTTTAATAAGAACATTGATTTAAAATTTAATTCAATTTTGGTAAATTGGTTAAACGGCTTACACCATAATTTTAAATACCTAAAATCTATATTATATTATTGGCGGCGATTTGTACTTTAAAGTACATGTATTTTTCTTTTTTTTAAAAATTTAATTTTTAGTTTAGTAATTTTTAGCTGATAATATAATCTAACAATGGGATGGAAAAAGCTATTAAAAGTATATAAACTGCACGAGAAATTTAAGCATCTAAATTACACAGAAAAAACCAAGATTAGAAGTATCCCTAAATGGATCATAAGCTTTAAGATTCTTCTTTTGGGAATAAATCTGGATAAATAGGCTCAAATTTTTGAGTAAATAGCTTGGGATTCATCCATTTTTTATCCTTGGGGTTCCACTTTAGGTTTTTCAGAGGATTATACTTTTTCAAAAAATCTAATTCTCCATAAATTGATTTTATTAACTGAGAACCATCCACTAAATCATTTAGGATTAAATAATCTTTAAATTCTAAATACTCGAATAATAAATCGAATAATTTTACAAACTCATGGAGCTCACATTTGGGCAAGTAAAGTTTAATCATCAAGCCATTTTCGAATTTAATCTCATCTGGAAAGCCATAAATATAATATTCTCCCTCAATTTCATAGATAAAGCCATAATTGAAAAAATTAAATATTTTTACAAGAGTTTTGTTTAATTCTGGCTTTACATTTGGCAAAATTATGAGTATTTTATTATGAAGATCCAAGTTCTTTAAAGATAAATAGGGAAAGATTAAGTTTTTCTTCAATAAGTTTGTAATATGATTTACAATAGCATATTTAGTTGTTGCTAGATATGATTTTATGTCAATTGGTTTCCAATTATATATTTGGGTTAATGATTCATATTCAGGAGATTCCGGCCCAAAATAGGAGGAGATTGATTTATTTGATATTATAAATTCTTTAATTTTGGGAATTTGGATATTATAATTAGGATTAAATAGTATATTTTGCATATATATTTTGAATCTATCCTTATCATAACTCCAGCCTTCTGGCTTAAGGTTATAGTCAAAATGACAAATTTGATAAACCTTCTTTATGAAAAATATACAATATTCACGAATAATTTTCTTTGCTTTCACTAACCAATTCAGATATTTAAGATTAGGTGAATTGTAGGGCATAATATACTTTATGAAGAGAGAGGTAGAATCATCAATGCCAGCGGGATATCTAATTTTTTGAAAAGTATTGAGTAATAGAAGTTTTAAATCAATCTGATTTATGTCTGTTGGATAAAAATATACATAATATTGACTTAAGCCAAAATTTTGAAGTGCGGGAATAAAATTTATGGATTTAATGTAATTTTGGAAAAAATATTCCTCTTTAATATCTTTAAACCTCAGAACCTCTTGTAAGTATTTTTTGAGTTCCAAATTAAAGTCTAATAACCTATTTAGATAAATAATATTGAAATTTAAATTTTCTTTAGAGATTCGATCATTAACCTTATTTACCAAATCAATTATGCTTTTTTCCTTAGACCAGAGTCTATCTTTTGGATTAAATCTTCTCTCCTCAGAAATTTCTAATTGTGATCCACACTTATTTTGAATATATCGAAAAAATTGTTCGAAAAGGTCTTTTGTATAAAAAAAATCTTTTTGGTCAAAATCATAAAAATTTTTACTTGATAATGCGTCGATATACCCACTCCATAAATAGAATTTTCCATAAAAGATATTTTCTTCAAAGTTATTAGATATAACAGAAAATAATTGCGCTTTTTCTTTAGTAGTCAAATAAGGTGTGGAAATTTCAACGAAAAAATTATTTATATTAGATATTAAATTTTTAGATTGAGTTATTGTAACATTAGGGAAGTAAATTTTTAATTTTTTTAATAAATTAAGAGTTTCTTTGGATTCAATTAATATTATATCAAGATTTTCTTCAGTAAATAGTGCAGTAGGTATTGTTGTGATAAGTTTTGGTTGAATTTGTGGAGGTTTATGATTTAAATATTTCTCTAATCTATTATCAATCTCTTGACTTGTTATGCTGTGAAGTTTATATTTTTTATAGAGCTTTTTAAATTTTTGTTCTTTTTTTTCATAAAGTCTTTCTATTAGGTGTTCTTTTTCAACTATTTCTTTTATAGCATCCAAATTAAATAATTTCAAATTATAGCAAGAATTAAAAAGTTCATAAAAATTCTTGTATTTCTTGATTATATCATAATATTTTGCTTTAGATTTAAAGTAAATAGGAAGTAATTCGTTGAAAACTATCTTTCTTAGCTTTTTAGTATTTAATATTATATATTCTTCAAGTGATTGACCAATTTTTTTATTTTTGATAATATCTTGAATTTGAAATGAATTATTTACTTTTAAATTGCTGAATAATATTCTATTTACAATTTTAACTAGAATTAAAAGATCTTCAAGGAAAGATTTGATATAAAAGAATCCAAAATTTTTGTAAGTATTTATAAAATTTAATAATTCCTTCCTTATCTCAACAAAAGAATAGAAAAATTTTAAAGTGTTTTTTAAATTCTTGATTATGGATCTTTGTGTTATAATAGTGTTAAGCAAATCTGATTTAAAAGTTTGTAAAGTTTCAGCTCTTCTTTCAAATCCAAACCCACTAGAACTGTAAAAGCGTATTCGATCAAAAATTAGAAAATCAAGTATTGATAAATCAGTTTTAAAAAAGTTATTACCAAAATCAATTTTAAATTCAATTTCATATTTTTTGTTGTATTTTCGATGATAAGGGTTTATTAAATGTTGTTTTTGCGAATATTCTCTAAAATAATTTAAATTTATTGTATATTCAAATTTGTTAAGTAATAAACACTGGTGTTTAATAATGAATCCATGTTTTTCTATTCTATCAACAAATCTTAGGAAATCATCAAGGTATACTTTAGGAATTACCATAAATCCTAAAATTTCTAAAGCAAAACCATTTTGTGAATACTTGGGTGTAGACAAAAAAGGAAACTTATTTATAATAGAATAAATAACTCCTTTCTTTATTAAAGGATTAAATTTTAAACAGATAGGTATAAGACATACATTGATAGTTTTGTAATTTAAATGATAATTAGGCGCAATGAAAGTCTCTGTTTTTATCCAATCCATATATTTTGAAAATTTTCTAAGACTTAATTCTGAATCCAATTTATTTAAATCTTTAAATTCTTGGAAATACTTTTTATAACTTAGTAAATTTCTATAATATTTGACATCGTAAAAGATAATTATTAAACATCTAAGAGTTTCTATAAGTTCATCATTAACGATTTGTTTTAAAAAATAATTCTCATATTCATCGAAAAATAGATTATGGATATATTCTATTCTCTCGTGAATTAGGGATGTGTACTCTCTAATATATTTAAAGAAAAATTGAGTGGGAGTATTTGATATTCTCCTTCCTTGAATTTTGAAAAATTGGTCTAATCGATCGAATTCATTCAATCGATCGAATCCTAAGGATACGAATTCTGACTGTTCAAGATTTTCTCTGATAAGATTTCTCCATTCATCTATGAACTTATGTTTTGAAAGATCAGTCATTATAATTTGATTGATAACCATTTGTATCAATTCATAACCTTTCAACTCACTTGGGACAAATAATTTGTAAATTTCTCTAAGCAATATGAATGAAAAGAATTTTTGATGATTCTCATGTAATTCTACTATTAAAAAGTTGCCTTGCTTATATTTATTAACTCCTAAATTAAAAATATTTTTGTATCCTATTTCTTGGGTAAGCCTGTTTTTAGTAATTTTGATTTTAATATTCTTCTTAATAGTTTTTAAATCCAAGTATGTCTTTATTTCATTAAATAGAGTTTGAAAGACTGAATTTAAGTTTTCTTCATCAAAGACGTCTTCGATAATATTAAAATCAGGTTTTTTTAGCATTATTAAGATGAGTTGAAATTATTCAATTAAATTAAAGAATTTAATATTTAATTTTTATCCTTCTCCTTTTTTATAGATGTTTAAATATATTAAACTAAAAATATTAGTATGTTCCGTGGAGATGGTGGAGGAGTACCTTAATCGGGATACTCTTCATAAGATTATACTATATTTTTCTTTTTTATCATCTGTATACTTAAGAATATGGAATCACTTTTCCAATTTTTAAATAAAATTGGAATTTAAATTCTTTTTCAATAAGTATATAATAAACCTTTGAATTATGAAAAAAGCTACGAATGTTTTAGGTGAAGCGATGCTTGAGTATTTAAATGATAATTCTTCTAAGCTATATTTAATTAAAAAAGATAAAAGCAAATTCACAATTGATTTGAGCTATTATTTTAGAGAATATAAAGATTTATCAAATTTAGAGAAAAAGGCAATTTCTCTTGCTAATGGTCATATTTTAGACATAGGGTGTGCTACGGGATATTATATACCTGCTTTAAAGAAATTTGGAATTGTTGATGCAATAGATATTTCAGAGCATGCTATAAGCATAGCAAAAGCAAAAGGTATTGAAGAATGCCATATAGCAGATATATTTAAATATAATCCTCCCAAGAAATATGATACAATTACTCTATTTGAGAATACTTTAGGATTAGGAGGTAATCTTTCTAAAACTAAAAGATTATTTAAAATTTTAATGAAACTTTTAAAAGAAGATGGACAAATTATTGCTATAGTGCGTCACACTAATTATAGAAAAAAATATATTAGCTCAAAATATATACCATTGTGGAAGGAGAAACCAGCTAAAAAGTTTAGATGGTTTTATTTTAATATACATTATTTCGGAATATTTTGTAGCAAATTTAATTTAGAGTTAGAGATCTTAGATGAGGATATTGATGAAGGTAGGAAAATATATTTGGTTCGAATGACTTTTAATAACTTCTAGAATATTATGTTTATTTTATTGGAATTAATTTTCAGAGATTTGTAAATCTATAGATTATCCTACTAAATCCTTTTGATCCTTTACTTTTTTTCCTTTATCAATAAGAAAAGTTGGCATAATCAATAATCCCGAAATCCCTATCAATAAACTCGAGAATATTATGAGAGTCTCAACGGTAATTACATCGAAATAAAAAGTTCCTAACGGAATAAAAATAATACTTGCAATTGAGGAAGAAGTCTGAAGAAATTGAAATTTAAATGTTCCATATTTGCCCTTATTAGAAAATTCTGTAATTAACGACGTGTATGAGACAGAAATTATATATAGAATAATAGAAAGGATTGAATTTAAAATCATAAACATTGGAAAAGTAGAAAATGTTACCAGGATTAAGAGTATCATATAAAAATAGACAGATCCGCACATCATCTTCTTTTCATTATATTTTTTACATAAGGAATTGGCGATATAAAGTCCAAGAATTGAACATATGAAAAATATAAAATAAAGAGAGCTATAGATTCTAAATCCAGTTTCAGTAAATTTGTCATAAATCCAAGAACTTAGAGGATAAGAGATTAAAAGGTCCGAATTAGCTAATATAAAAGATATAAAGAGTATCCCAATCACCAGAATGTCATATTTTGAGTTTTCATTCTGAGGATTATTAATTTTTGATCTTTCAGCCTTTATTTTTTCATTAAAAAATTGGATATTTTTATTGAAAATAACTCCTACAAAGATTATTGGAAAAGAAGTTAACCATCCAAGTAGGAAAAATGAATTCCAGGGTTTTATTGAAGTTATATTCAATACATTAAAATTAAATAAAAGTGAAATTGCTAAATAACCCGTTATGGTAGCTGCATTAACTAGTAAAATAATCTTTAATTTTATATCATCAGATTCTCTAACCACGCTTAAAAATAATCCACTCATTTCAGTTCGTATCATTGATTTAGAGAAAAAGTAAACACATACAAAAATTCCGTATAACAATAGTATTTCTTTAAAAAGAATGAAAATTGAAAAACTACCACATAGAGTGATACAACAAATATAAAGAATCATCTTACTCTGAATTTCCCTTTCTACATACCTATCATAGAGAAACCCTAAAAGCGGTGAAACAAGAAGTGTTAAGTAAGTAAATATGTGTATATATGCTAATTCACCATAATCAACATTTAAAATTCTTAAATAAAATAAGGGAATGTAGATGATAAAGAATGCATCAAATATACTAATCGTAAAGTATATTAAGAAAAATCCAAAGTAAATTCTATAATTACTATTATTCACGATTATCTATACAAATATTAATTAACTGGTGAAAATAAATCGCAAATTAAAGATTTAAAATCCGAAATAATTTCTACTGATAAATTAGATAAAAAAATCGTGAGTCAAATTTCAACTTGAAAAACAATTGAAAGAAATTAGAAAAGTTCTTAGAAATATTAAGCGCCAAATATTGTAAGGCTTTAAAATTAATTAGTTACAAAGGATTTTATTTTCATAGTCTTTTTAATAGATTTTTATAAAACATTTTATGTTATTTATCTCAAAATGGTAAAGTCTTATTTTCAAGATAGGAACTTCATCTTATATCATGGTGATGCTCTAAACACTCTAAATGATTTTGAGAGAGAGAAATTTGATTTAATTTATGTTGATCCTCCCTATTTTTTATCCAATGATGGGATTACATGTCAATCTGGCCAAATGGTATCCGTGAACAAGGGAGATTGGGATAAATCCAAAGGATTCGAGGAAGATCTTAAATTCATAAATGCATGGTTAAATGCATGCAAAAGAGTGTTGAAGGAAAATGGAAGTATTTGGGTATCTGGTACTTTACATAATATATATAAAGTTGGCCACTTACTTGAAAAAAACGATTATGACATAATTAATGACATCATATGGTTCAAACCTAATGCCCCACCCAATTTATCTTGTAAATACTTCACACATAGCCATGAGATAGTGCTATGGGCACGAAAGTCAAGAAACTCCCAACACACATTTAATTACGAGAAAATGAAAATCTGGAACAATCCTAAAGATAAGTTAAAAAATAAAGATAAACAGATGAGAAGTGTGTGGTCCATTCCATTGATATCAAAGGATGAAAAAGAATTTGGAAAACATCCAACTCAAAAACCTTTAGAGCTTTTAAATAGAATAATTTCAGCTTCATCGAATGAAGGAGATTGGGTATTAGATCCATTCATGGGTTCAGGTACGACTGGAATTATTTGTAACATTTTAAATCGGAAATTTGTAGGGATAGATTCAAGTAAAGGTTTTCTTGATTTAGCTATAAAAAGATATAAAGATAGTAAAAAGAAAGCTCTTTTATATGCCCCAAGGAAAAAGACAGAATTAACCAAATATATTTAGGGAATTCAATGAGGATTTTCTATGATTTTTCTTAATCATAACTTTTTTTAAAATTCAATGTCATATTTTTAATTAATAAATAAAAAAATTAAGTATGAATTGGGATTTTAATGCTACTAGAACAACTATCTCCTTCTTATTATGAAAACCGCATTGAAAAAATGAAAAGAAGGGTTATAGAGCAACCACATGAGATTTGTATTGAAAGAGCCAATTTATTTACCGAATCTTATAAAAATACTAAAGGAGAGAATCCAGTTATCAGATTTGCTAAAGCAATGGAGCACTTACTAAGCAATATGACGATAAAAATTTGGGAGGATGAATTTATTGTAGGAAATCGGTGTACTAAATTAGTGGGGACTCCATTATATCCTGAAGTTCGCATTGATACAATTGAACAAGATTATAACACTTATGATAGCCGTTTAGTTCAACGATTATTGTTATCTGATGACGATAAGAGATATATTGAAAATGAACTCATTCCGTATTGGAAACTTGAGGAAAACACAGTTCAAGAAAGATTTCAGAAAAATCTGACTTCAGAATTAAGAGATCTGATGGAGAAAGTAGTATTTCTTATTGAAACGGAAATCACTAATGGTATTGGTCATTTTCTTCCTGGACACGGTCCCCTTTTAAAGTATGGAATAAATGGGTTAATTCAAAAAGCAAAAAGGAAAATAACTGAATTTTCAGGGGACGATTCAAAAAATAATTTTTTCTATTCTGTTATTATTGTTTGTAATGCGGTCAAAAAATTTATTCAAAGATTTTCAGATTTAGCAAAAAGAAAAGCGGAAAGGGAATTTAATCTTAAACGTCAATCAGAACTTAATGAGATTTCTGAAATTTGCCGCAATATTTCTGAAAATCCACCAAGTTCATTTAAGGAAGCAATACAACTGATTTTTTTTAATCAATTGATTTGTGGTTTAGAGGACGGCGGTTTTGCTGTAAGTGTTGGGCGTTCTGATCAAGATTTATATCCATTTTATTTAAAGGATAGAAATGAAGGAAAAATTTCAGATAAAGAAGTTCAATTTCTTATTGAATGTTTTTATTTAAAACTCACAACATTATGGAATTATGTTCTTAGTAAAGGCGTTGTTGCTGCTGAAGGTCCACCAATTACAGAAAATCTAACAATAGGTGGTGTTGATCGTAATGGAAAAGATGCTACAAATGAACTGTCATATATTATGTTGGATGCATATACTCACTTGAAGACAGTTCAGCCAACATTTTCTATTCGAATACATAATATGACACCAGAGGTTTTTTTGCATAAAGTTGGCGAATCCGTAAAATTAGGAACTAGTATTGCATTATTTAATGATGATCTAATGATAAAAAGTCTAGTTAAGCTTGGATTTTCTCTTGAAGATGCGCGAGAATATGCTCCAATTGGATGTGTTGAACCCCAACATCCATATAAGTCTTTTGGATCTACCAATGCAAATCAAATAAATATTGTAAAATGTTTAGAATTAGCATTAACAAACGGAGTTGATATAGTTACTAGAGTCGATTATGGTGTTAAAAGTGATAAAAGAATTACGTCTTATGAAGATCTCTGGGAAGCATTTAAAAACCAAACAAGATATTTCATTAAAAAAATGGTTTTAACTATGGATGTTTTGGACAATACCATTGCTAAACTCAATCCTCAACCCTTCTTATCAGCAACTACTCAAAATTGTTTAGAAAATGGACTCGATGTAACTCAGGGAGGAGCAATTTATAATTTCACAGGAGCTCAATTAATAGGTTTAGCTACAGTAGCGGATAGTCTAGCGGTAATTAAAAAGATTGTTTTTGAAGACAACATCCTTTCATTTGAAGAATTAGTCCAAATCCTTAAGAAAAATTATAGGGGCACATGTCGAGGAAGAAAGGGAAGTGAATGGAGGGAATTTTTCATTAATAAAGTCCCAAAATATGGAAATGATGATAATTATGTTGATCAAATTGCAGTTGATGTTGTAAATTTCTACTGTGAAGAAATATTAAAACATACAAATTATAGAGGGGGAAAATATAATCCGGGAATTTTATCTACGGCATT